>TARA_R110002124_G_scaffold287216_1_pt1 | contig 297973 bp, 280 predicted proteins | sample TARA_R110002124 | Tara Oceans TARA_R110002124 (sample SAMEA4397445) | marine metagenome | biome: Polar Biome; feature: [SRF] surface water layer (ENVO:00010504); material: water (ENVO:00002006), including particulate matter (ENVO:01000060) such as... | depth 5 m | reverse complement strand
AAAAAAAAAAAAAAAAAAAAAAAAAAAAACAGCTACAACACTGCACTGCCGCCCGCCCATATTTAAATATAAGCATTTAATGTTATGTTAGTATTTAAGCCTTATAATTTCCTTATAAATAAAAGGATTTAATAATGAGCGCACCATATCAACATAACAGCCTTATCCAACATGTGTTTTTTGACAATGATGGCACGCTCTACCCTGAGCCACCAGATGTAAAGCAACGCCATTTGGATGCTGGTATACAGGCGCTACAAGACATGCTGCCCGGTCAAAGTGAAGAGGCACTTCACAGCCTTATTAAAGAATCAAGAATTAAGCATAAAAGCTCATTTGGCATTTTTACCCAAGAGCCGTTTAATTTAGATGTCGCCGCGCTACGCGCTAATCACTATCAAAAATTACAACACTTTGCACTAAAGGACTTTTTTGATGAATCCGCCTCGCCAATAGCCGGGCTTGCATCGCTGCGCATTGCAGGGATCAACACCTATATTGCGACTCATGGCAATTTGGATTGGACACATTTTTCAACACAAGAAAATTCTGAGATATCACGCTTTTTCAATGATAGCAAAATCCATACAAAAGAAGATTCTCCTGATATGAAGGGCAAGAATGAAGGGCTTGAGTTTTACACCAGTATGCTTGTGCGCATGGGCATTCCCAGAACAGAAAACATAAAGGATTGGGGCAAAACCGTCGCCATCCAAGACGACCAGTTGGAAAATCTATATTGGGCCAATGAACTGGGCATGATGACCACCTTGATTGATAAAGACGGCAAATACGCGCAGGAAGAAAAAGGTGACTTTGTTAAACTTACCTGCAAGAACGCTAACGAAGCGATTGAAGCCATTCATTTGAGCAATCTGGACTTACAGGCCAAACTCGATAAAACAAAGGGCAATACACCAACCTTAAAAAACGAAGCATATAAAGTATGACCGATAAAAAACCATTAATTGGCGTCCCTATTCAGCTTACCAAAGCCTATTGCGACGCCTGCGAAAGCAAAGACCTTAATACGCGCATCCTAACGCTCGGTCAAATCATGGCCGCACGCCGCCATGCCATAGAAGATCATTACGAACAAGGCGCAGAACCCAAAGCCTCCTCCAAGGGTAACGCCATAGACGTACAAGGTTAAACGCCCCCTGCTATCTCGTAAAATAAGACGCTTGCCCAGAACACCATAAAGCCATAAACTATGCCCATAAAAGAATATTTTTTTAGGAGCTTAATCGATGAGCCATTCAGATACTGCAAGCCCGCCCAATGCCCCCAACAAAACGGACAAAGCTGAGCGCGTCTATATTTTCGACACAACATTAAGAGACGGCGAACAATCCCCCGGCTGCTCAATGAACCGTGAAGAAAAATTACAAATAGCCACCGTACTTGATGAAATGGGCGTTGATATTATTGAGGCTGGTTTCCCTGTAGCCTCCAAAGGGGACTTTGAATGTGTCAACGACATCGCAAAAACGGTTAAAAATGCGACCGTCTGTGGCCTAGCGCGCGCCGTACACAAAGACATCGAAGCCTGCGCCGAGGCCATCAAGCCTGCGCAGAGCCGCCGCATCCATACATTCATCTCAACATCCCCCCTTCATATGAAGCACAAGCTACAAATGGATGAAGACACCGTTATTGAAGCCATTCGTGATAGCGTTAGTTTCGCGCGGGGCTTTACCGATGATGTTGAATGGTCTGCCGAAGACGGTAGCCGCACCGAGGATGATTTCCTATGCCGCGCTGTCGAAACAGCCATTAAAGCTGGCGCACGCACAATCAACGTACCTGATACCGTGGGCTACGCCACACCGGATGATTATAGCGCTTTAATCGCCATGCTGGTTAACCGCGTTCCGAATATTGACGAGGCCATATTATCTGTACACTGCCATAATGACCTTGGCCTGGCCGTCGCCAACTCCCTTGCCGGCGTTAACGCAGGCGCACGTCAAATAGAATGCACGATTAACGGCATTGGTGAGCGCGCAGGCAATGCCGCGATGGAAGAAATTGTCATGGCGATGCGTACGCGCCAAAATCAATATCCTTATCGTAATAACATTAAAACCGAGATGATCATTAAGGCGTCAAAAACGCTGTCTAAAATCACAGGCTTTAATGTTCAGCCCAATAAAGCGATTGTGGGGGCGAATGCTTTTGCCCATGAAAGTGGCATACATCAAGACGGCATGCTTAAGCATCGTGGCACTTATGAGATTATGACACCGGAAAGTGTTGGTTTGATTGAATCTAACCTCGTCCTTGGTAAACATTCCGGCCGCCATGCCTTCCGCGCTAAATTAGATGATTTAGGCTATATGCTGAGCGATGATGCGTTAAATGATGCCTTCGCACGTTTCAAAGATTTAGCCGATCAGAAAAAAGAGATTTTTGACGATGATATAATCGCCTTAATGGATGATAAAACCCGCCTTGATAGCGCCCATAATATTGATTTTGTTGATTTGCTCGTTCATGCAGGCACAGACGGCCCGCAAACCGCAAAAATAACCTTACGTATTAATGACGAAGAAAAAACAGCGCAAGCCAGTGGTAACGGCCCTGTTGATGCGATGTTCAAAGCCATTCGCGAGATTTACCCGCATGACGATACATTATTGCTACTTTATAATGTACATGCCGTCACAGGCGGCATTGACGCACAAGCTGAAGTCACTGTGCGCTTGGAACAAAATGGCCATATCGTTAACGGTAAAGGCGCGCATGTTGACACAATGATTGCCTCCGCCAAGGCTTATATACACGCTTTGAACAAGATGAGCGCCTTAAATGCAATGGCGAGTATCAGCGCCGAAGACCGCGCCTTAAAGCGTGAAGTTGGCCCTTAATTCGGCGCCTTAATTTAAAGGCGAAGCATAGCTGCAGAAATGACTTGATTTATCTGACGTCGCGCCCTATAGTGCGGCGTCTTTTCGTTTAACTTTAGGCGAAAAAACATTAATGGTTGTGGAAGATTTACGCATTTATTCGTACCACGGCCCTTCGTTCAATCTTATTGCTATAACGGAGAAACAAAATGGCAAAGAAGAAAAAAGTATCAGGTTTTATTAACCTGACCATCCAAGCTGGTGCGGCTAACCCCTCTCCACCAGTAGGTCCGGCCTTAGGCCAACACGGCGTTAACATCATGGAATTCTGTAAAGCGTTTAACGCGAGCACAGATAGCTTTGAAAAAGGCACACCAATTCCTGTTGTGATTACTGTTTATGAAGATCGTTCATTCTCATATGTTACAAAAACGCCGCCTGCGAGCTTCTTTATTAAAAAAGCGGCAAAGATTCCAAAAGGATCTTCGACGCCATCTAATGAAGTTATTGGCACGATTAAACAATCACAAGTTAAAGTGATTGCGGAAACGAAAATGGTTGACCTCAATGCAAATGACATTGAAGCAGCTATGCTTATCATCGAAGGTTCAGCACGCTCAATGGGCGTAGAAGTTGTGGCAGGTTAATTATGGCTAAAAAAGCAAAAATCATTTCAGCAGAATTGGCGTTAATTGATCGTGAAAAATTATACGATCTTGAAGCGGCTTTAAAAATACTTAAAGGCTTTGAAAAAGCACGTAAGTTTGATCAAACTATTGATATCGCATTAAACACATGTCTTGACCCGCGTCACGCGGACCAAGTACTTCGTGGCGTAACAGAATTACCACACGGTACTGGTAAGACTATACGTGTTGCTGTATTCGCACGTGACGAAAAAGCGGCCGAAGCGAAAGCTGCTGGCGCTGATATCGTTGGTGCGGAAGACCTTATGGAGATCATCCAAAAAGGCGCAATGGACTTTGATCGTTGTATCGCAACACCGGACATGATGCCTTTAGTTGGTCGTCTTGGTAAGGTTTTGGGTCCACGTGGTCTTATGCCGAACCCTAAGCTTGGCACAGTGACTATGGACGTTGCTAAAGCTGTTGCTTCTGCTAAAGGTGGCGCCGTTGAATACCGCGCTGAAAAAGCTGGCGTCGTTCAAAACGGCCTTGGTAAATTAAGCTTCAGCGAAGCTAAGCTGCTTGAAAACATCCGTTCATATGTGAACGCGATACAAAGAGCACGCCCAGCAGGCGCTAAAGGTACATATATTGAGAAAGTTACACTTTCAACATCTATGAGCCCAGGCATTAAAGTTGACCTAGCGTCAATTGTTAAAGCGGCTTAATTGCATTAACGAAATATATTTTAAAAGCGCCCTATTTTTAGGGCGCTTTTTTTCTGCCAAAATCATAATCACGCAAGCTTAGAATAGGCACCCTATGATATTTTCTACCGCATTTGAGCATAAAAGTCTTTTCGCTGGCGCGTCTATTATATTAAGCGTCGCGGGCTTTATTCCTTATTTTAGAAGTATATTAGCCGGCGTGACGAAGCCGCATATATGCACATGGGCGATATGGAGCATCACAATGGTTATTGCGTTCGCGGCACAGATTAGCGCCGGCGCGAGCTTTGGTGCTTACCATACGGGATTCTCAGCCTTAATCTGCATATTTATCTGCCTGCTGGCTGTGCAACGCGGTGAAAAGGATATCGCACGCATAGATCTTATATATTTAGCTTGCGCGTTATTGGCCATCCCCATATGGCTCATCACCAACACAGCGCTTTATGCCATATTAATCGTTCTCACTATCGATATTTTGGGATTCTTACCAACGATACGCAAATCGATATACAAACCGCATGAGGAAAATGCGCTGGCCTATTTTATTGCCGCATTAAGCTTCGCCATGGCCGCTATGGCCATTGATCACTATTCCGTGACCACGGCCATATACCCGCTTGTTATTATGATGATGAATATTGCTCTGCCCGTGTTTTTAATCACACAGCGTCGCCGCTTGGCGCGCTGAGGGCTCTCTATTTAGCAGGCTTTTTGAAGTAATCAAGGTCGCCTGTATATTGAGCAAAGAACTCCATAACCTGATCTGGCGGAACAGGGCGGCTATAACGGTAGCCCTGCACTTCATCACAGCCCTCGCGAATTAAGAACTCTTCATGTTCAAGTTCTTCCACGCCCTCAGCGATGACTTTGAGGTTTAATGAGTGACCGAGGTTAATAATCGTCTTCGCAATAGCCGCATCATCTTCGTCTTCAAGCGCGTTACGAATAAATGATTGGTCAATTTTCAAGCGATCAATTGGGAATTGGCGCAAATAGGACAGTGAAGAATACCCCGTACCAAAATCATCAATAGCCAATTCAACGCCCAAAGCGCTTAACTTCATCAAGATCTCAATCGTGGATTCAATATCATCCATAAAGACACTCTCTGTAACTTCCAACTCAAGAAGCTTCGGATCAATGCCCGTCTCAGCTATAACATCTTTAGTCAGCTGCACAACATCACTTTGGTGGAATTGTGCGCCAGAAACGTTAACCGCAACGCGGATCAAATGCCCTGCATCATGCCATGTTTTGGCTGTACGACATGCGTTACGTAGGACGAATTCGCCAATAGGAACAATCAAGCCTGATTGCTCAGCAATAGGGATAAATAATCCTGGTGAAATATATGTGCCACCATTTTCACTATCATCAGGACGCCACCAACGCAGCAACGCTTCCGCGCCAATAATATCACCGCTCGCAAGTTCAAGCTGCGGTTGGAAGTGCAAAGCAAGCTGTTCTTCTTCAAGCGCATCACGCAAATCACGCAGCATTTGAAAACGCATTTGTACCGCGCGATCAAAACCTTCAACATATTCACGAATAGTATCACGGCCGTCTTCTTTGGCACGGTTCAAGGCAATATCAGCATTTTTAAGGACTTGCTCAGGATCAGACGCATCATCAGGATAAGTGGCCACGCCAATTGAGCTACGAATTTGGAAGTTTTCGTTAAACACTTTAAAAGGTTCATCGCGAATAACATTTTGGATACGTTCGCCAATTTCTTTCGCATTGGTGATACTGGTAATCATCGGAACAGTAATCGCATATTCATCTTCACCTGTACGAGCAACCACGGCATTATCAGGCAGTGCCGCAGATAAGCGCTTACCAACGCCACGTAAAATGGCATCTCCAATATTATGACCCATCGTGTCATTAACATCTTTAAAGTGATCAAGATCGACCGTAATAACGGCCCAGCGCTTAATGTGCCCTTCTTCATTGATCGCATCACGGCCCAATTCAGCCAATTTTTGCAAAAACAAAATACGATTTGGTAGGCCTGTTAATGTATCATAATAAGCAAGTTTGTGAATTTGATCCTGCGCGGCAGATTTAATACGGCGAATATTATCAGCGTTTTGACGGATCAAGCTTTGTACCGTCATCACGGCAGCGCCAACCTCGTCACGCGATTCATAAGGGTAGTCTTCAATCTCTGGGCGCTCAGGATTAAGGGCAGCCTTACGTAAATTCTCACTCAGGAATAAAATAGGCACTAACAGCCAGCTACCGACCAATAAAAGAATGATAAGCGTAGAAATCAACGCTAAACCGACAAGCAATGCGGCATTTTTATAAGTAGAGCCGAGCTTTTCTTTGATCCAGCTTTGATTATCAAAGCGGAATGCAAGATAATATGGCATATCGTTAATATCTTCTGGGCTGATAAGGATATCAATATAGTTATCCCCTTTCAAAACCAGATTTCTGCCTTTTTCCGATTCAAAGCGATCAAGATCAAGGCCATTCACATCGCCCGATTCCAACAATAAATCAAAAGTCATATTATAGGCTTTAAAACCAAGTGTACTGCCTAAACGTTTCAAACCGTCACTACGTGCCCCAGCAAAAGGATTCGCCTCCCCTTTGATCATAAGATCCATCGCGCCACTTGTAATAACTTCATGAGCTAATAATGTTCTGATTTGGCTTACTTGATGCTGTTCTGTTTTCAAAAAATAGGTGCCGAGGAATATACCTTGCATCACGAGCAAGGTAAGGAAGGTCGCCAAAGCTACGCGCCATGTGATTTTACTTTTCCAAATATAAGAACGGAATAATAGTGACTTACGTTCTTGCGTGTTTTGACTGCTCACTTAATCGTGGCTCCTTAAACCTACTACTCTTTAAATAGCTCCATCATATGTAGTCATAATTATGATTGGATAAAACCGCTGCGAATACAGCATTTCAATTACAAATATTAACACAGAGACTCGCTAATAACACTACACTATATAAAATTTTAGATAAAATTTATAAATGTTTCATTAACAACGAATAATATATTTATCTAATATACCAAGAAACCTAGAAAAACAAGGGCTTTAGCGTAAACGTCCCTTTAAGGGTAAATTTGTATATCACGTAATTTCATCTGAATTAAAGCTTGAGGGCTTAAATAATTGACCATAAAAGCGCTCTATTTACTTTACTGTTTTGGGCATAGTTTCTTTAAACCTGACCACTTCTCCGAACCCTGCTTTCGCGATGATCTCTCCTTGTGCCATAACCGTCTGCCCACGTATGACTGTATATACAGGCCAACCTTTAACCGTCGTGCCTGCACAAGGCGCCCAACCGGCGCGCGAAAACTGCTCCTCATCGGTGATTTCATGGCTTTTATTCATATCAACAATTGTGAAGTCAGCATCATAGCCTGCAGCAATGCGCCCCTTACCTGCAATTTGATGAACGCGCTGCGGGCCATAACACAGCAAATCAACAAGGCGCTCTAAGGTTAGGCGCCCTTCATTCACATGATTAAGCATAGTCGGCACCATAGTTTGCACGCCGGGTGTGCCCGATGGGCTCTCAGGGTAAGGCTTGGCCTTTTCTTCTAAAGTATGCGGCGCATGATCTGAGCCTAAAATATCCACCGTGCCATCATTAACGGCGCGCCAAAGGGCATCTTGGTGATGTTTTTCGCGGATTGGCGGGTTCTGCTGAGCCTTAGAACCCAGCGCCTCATAACAATCTGGTGCATAATAAGAGAGGTGATTCGGTAGAACCTCGACGGTCACTAAATCTTTATTCTGTTTTAAAATTTCAATTTCTTCCGCGCAGGTAATGTGCAGGACGTGCACGCGGCGACCTGTCTTGCGTGCAAGATTAACGACTCGGCGCACGGCATTGGCTGACGATTCTGTACTGCGCCATTTCGGGTGCAAGGCGACGTTATCCAGCTCTTCTGCTGATAAAACATCGAGCATGCTCGCTTTATTTTTCGCCATAACGGCTTCATCCTCAGCGTGCACAGCCACGACGCGGCGACCATTTTTCAAAACAGCCTCAATATCATCATCTTCTGAAGTCAAAAGCGAACCTGTGGACGAGCCCATAAATATTTTAATGCCACAAACGCCGGGTAAGTTTTCCCAAGCACTGAGCTGCTCTGCATAATCCGCCGTTCCGCCGAGATAAAAGGCATAATCGCAATAAGAGCTCGCCGCCGCTTTATCTAATTTCCACTGTAGACTTTCGGGCGTAATGGTCAGCGGATTGGTATTCGGCATTTCAAAAATAGCCGTGACCCCGCCTGCTATAGCCGCTTTGGTTCCCGTCTCTAGCGTTTCTTTATGCTCACCGCCGGGCTCTCTAAAGTGCACTTGCGTATCAATAACCCCTGGCAGTATATGAAGCCCCGTACAATCAATATGCGACTCGGCTTGTGCATCGCTCTCAAGGCCAATTGCGTCAATCTTGCCATTGCGGACACCGACATCAATTTTCGTTAAGCCTGAAGGCAACATAACAAGACCATTTTTTAGAATAAGGTCGAATTTCTGAGGTTTAGTTTGAGATAGAGACATGAGAGCGACTTTCATTAGGCGTTATTGTGCGCGCTTATGATACAAACATGTCCAAGTAAAACGCAAGAACTAGATCTTAGGCTGAAAGCCTTAATGTGTGGTAAAAGATAATATGGAGCGGGTGACCGGGATCGAACCGGCACCACTAGCTTGGAAGGCTAGGGCTCTACCATTGAGCTACACCCGCTGCTTGGAACAATCAATAAAGATCATCACGGACAGATAAAAGCCGATCGCAGCACAAAAATCAATCAATAATCGCAATTTATCTAAAATTTTATTTAAATCGTAACTATTTGTATAGAATTATGATGTATACTATCATGAGAATAGTGTATTTTTTAGGGTAATTATAAGCAATGATACAGCGTGAATTAAATCATAAAATAATACGACATCCGCAAGGTTCACAATCTGGCATGACTTTACTTGAAGTCGCTATGGGCATGATAATCCTTGGTTTGCTTGTGACTGCGATGTTACCTTTTTATAAAATATACCGATATGATAAAGTCCGCATGGATACTATTGGTAACATGGCCGATACAAGCCGCGCCTTATCGCAATATGCTTTAGTTAATGGCGCCTACCCCCCACCAGCACGCAGAGATTTAAATTATGAAGACGCCGGTTACGGTGTTGCTTTTAGTGGCGCTATCGCCAATTGCGTCATCAACGACCCTGCTGTCTGCCGCTTAACGGGGACATCCGATAAAGCGGGCCCTGCTGGTAATGACCCCGTATTGCGCGGTGATATACCTTTTGCCACACTCGGCCTACCATATACAAGCTCACTGGATGGTTTTGGCAACAGATTAACCTATACTATATCTGAGTATTTAACAGTTGGATCCGTCGTGCCTTTTGATGATAGTAATGGCGTGATTCGTATGCAAGACGAAGCAGGCAACTTCACCCCGACCGCCTTAAGAAACGAGATTAGTGATGATGCACATTATGCGATTATAAGCGCCGGCCGCAATGGTTTCGGTGCCTTTACGAAAAACGGCGTGTTGAGACGATCTTGTGACACAGGTAACAGCGATTTTGGCCGCGATAGAGAGAATTGCGACCTTGATGCTATTTTCACAAATAATTTTGTTGTCTATACGCGACCTGACGGCGTGCAAGATTTTGACCGCGTACAAAGCGAGAAGGCAAGCGCAACTTATTATGATGATTACGCCAAATTTTCTAACAATCTAATCGCAGGCACATGGATAAGATCTGGAAACAGCGTAGCCAGTGGCCCAAACTTCGGCTCAAATAGTCGCTGGGCCATTAAAGTCGGCGATCAAGACGCGAATGATAATGTCGTTAGCTATTATGGCGCAACATCAAGCGATTCACCGCGTGCACGCTTGAATATAGTCGGCGCAAATCAAAGCCTTCAAGTCGAAACGCGCGTTAATGTGAACCGCTTATGTGACATTAGTACGACCGCCTGCAACCAAGAAACACATATAGGCGATATAACCAGCACGAACATCCCCGCAAATGTATTTAACCCCGCCGTAATTGGTGAGGATTCTGGTGGCTTGGGCGGTACAGGATATTCCGATGGCAATGGTATAAAATGCGGCACTGAACAAGCGATGAAAGGTATCGTTTTTTCTGAAGAAGATTGCGAAGGTAATTTAACGGTATCCAACCCAAGCTTTATTAACAGCTTAAAACAAGGCGTCGGTGGTTGCGCCGCGAATACATACGCCCAAGGCATTGACGCGTCGGGCAACTTAATATGCGTCATCCCTTAAGAAAGTAACATCCTTGAGAAAGAAAATAATGTTAAAAACAACGCGCACACATCGTAATCTGGCACAACAAGAAGGCTTTACATTGTTAGAGCTTTCTTTTGTCATCATCATCATTGGCGTTATGATGGTACCGATGCTGGAAGCGGTTAATCGGTACATGTCCCAACGCAAAACCGATTACACTGAAGTTGTCATTGCCGCTGCAAGTAATTTGATTGTTGAATATCGCGCCAATGGAGTTGAGGAGCCTTTTCACAATAATTCTTATGTCTATCCATGCCCCGCAAAACGCACATTAGCTCGAACCGATAATGATTTTGGCGAATCTATTGATTGCTCAAACCTCGCCGCCTATGGGCTTAATGCCCCTGGCGATTGCTCTGATGGCGTGTGCCTTACGACAAACCCTGGGCAAGATAGAGATGGAGACGGCAATGATGACTGGATTATAATCGGTGGTTTTCCTGTCACAACCATGCTTATCGCGGCGAGCACCCCCGGCCAAGACCTTGATTTCCGTACCTCTGATATATTTTCCAAAAGCATGGATTTAGATGGCTGGCAAAATCAGCTCACTTATGCTGTATCTTATAACCTAACTCAAGATGGCTCACTTGATAAGTTTTGGTATGGCGTCATCGCAGCCAAAGATGAATATGGCAATGATACAGCGGGCATGGGTAATGATGCGCATTTTGTCGTCTTATCCCATGGCCCCGACCGTAAAGGCGCTTATAATAACAACGGCCTAATCCCAATCACTTGCGGTACGACGATGACCGATGATGAAAATTGCGATAATGATGCGGTTTTCGTACAGGCCTTGGGGAGTTTCCGCGGCGATGCGGCTGATCACTATGATGACTTCGCTCGTTTCTCTAAAGAAACAAGCTTAAGTATTTGGGAAGAAACGCAAGACGCCACAGGGCGCGATCAACTCTTCTTTGCCCCGACAGGCAATCTAGGTATTAATATTGACAATACCCCACCATCAATTGCGATGGCCATTAATGGTGATTTAAAGGCCAATAATAATATAATCACCAATGAGATTTGTGATGAACCAAAATTAAACCCTGATGGTTCAGTCAATAGTAATTCTAATTGCTTTAATACCGATATCATTACAGGGAATATCAGCAATTGCACGGGCGGCAAGCTGCTTAAAGGTATTTGGAATGGCCAAAAACAATGTGTTACGCCAGAATATGCCGTGCCAGGTACAGGAAAACTACAAAATTTTGATTGCTCGAGTTCTACCCATGGGTGGGTACGCGGGTTTAAAACAAACGGAGAAGTCATATGCTACTAAATAAAAGCAAAAGCCAAAAAAACGACAAGGCCACTGCCGTTCAAGGACGCAAACAGCGCCAAAAAGGCTTTACTCTGGTTGAAATATCCATTTCAATTATTGTTATTGGCCTTATGATTGCGCCTTTATTTAGACTTTATGATACATATCTCGTTGAGAAGCGTATTAGCGCGACACAAATGGCGCTACAAACGGTTGCCGCTGAAATGGAAGCGTATCGTGACATTCAAGGCTCCTTCCCTTGTCCTGCGCCAATGACGGCCGCGAGAACCACAGCGACCAACGGCGCCGCATTAAACGCCGGTGATTGTAGCGCGGCTTACTTCGCCGCCATACCACAAATCCCTGGCGAATGTTTGAATGGAATCTGTCTAAAATCAAGTGTGCGCCCTGGTGCCTCTGATATTATCATCGGAACCGTACCATTTAGAAATCTTCAAATGACCGAAACAGATGCTCTCGATGGATACGGCAATAGATTACTCTATGCCGTCACACAAGACCTAACAGATATAACCACCTTTAATAGTGAAGATGGCGGGATTAGCGTTATTGACACAGCGGGGAACGACCTTATTCCCAATAACGACACAATGTTCTTACTTCTTAGCTATGGCGTATCAAAAAATGGCGCCTATAATAAAAACGGCCTACAAGGGCAAGCTTGCCCAACATCCGGCCCGGAATCGAGTAATTGTATCGCTGATTTTGCCTCTTCAACAATTGCTGCTGATGCCGTTTTCACATATGCGCCTGTCGCCAATAATGGCGGGGTGAATGATTTCGACCACCAAATGCATTTCTTCTCAACCGAAGAACAAAAATTATGGCGCCGCTATACAGGGCAAGAGCAACATGCCCAAGACATGTCGCCTGATGACAAAATTGGTATCGGCACAGATACACCGACGGCAACATTAGATATTCGAACAGAAAAAGTGGGCGTGCAAAACGTCGCGTCCGTCATGATTAATAACGGGGAGCTTATAGCGCCTGAGCTTTGTGACGAAACAGGCACATATTGTTTTGAACCGAAACTTTTAGCGGGCGATGTTGACGCGTCCGCCCCTGTCGCCAATCAAGGCGGTATGATTTGCCCTGATGGGGAATATTTAACAGGTATTGATGGTGCTTCGCCAATTTGTCAACCGCACCGCATTGAATGCCCAACCACAACGCCTATATTTAACGGCTTCACGTCATCGGGCGCAATAATATGCGATCCGATTCCTGGTAACTCTTGTGCGGCTCAGGTACAAATCGTTTGTAACCCTGCAGAAGCCGGTAAAGACAGCCAAATTTCTTTACCACCCAGCGCTGATGGCTACAGCACGGGTCTAGCCGATTATGGCAGTTGCGCCAAGGCGGGTTACACCTGTGACAGTGGAACTTGGATCGGCATGGGCAGCAATACAAATACTGCGAGTCGTTGCGACTTCACTGCACCACCACCGACGGTAGTAACTGGCCTAGATTGTGGCCCAGACAGCCAATTTGGATCTCAGACATATACATCAACAACAACGACTACATGCTTAGGTGGTTCCAACACAACAACAACAGGCTGTGTTTGTGGTGAAGATGAAAACGGCACAGCTTTACCGCCTGAATATACTTACTCAACCTGCTCTGCTTATTATGGCTCAACAGCGAAAGCTGGCGCTATATTATTTGATGACGGCGAAGGCGGCTTTCATGAACGCAGACGCACAAGAACTTGGACGGGTACATCAAGCTGCTCCGCGAACGATAACTGGGATAATAGCAACTGCGAATGTTCTGTCCCGACCACAGCCCTTCAGCTTAAACATATAAGCCCCCCTAATTGGAGCACCCGTACAGAACCGGCCGAATGGCGCACAGATACAAGCCGATCTTGCCCCGCCGGCCAAGCTGGCGTTGTTAAACGTGCCTATTGGTTCCACACCGCTATTTCTCAATGTAAGTGGAAAGCTCTTAATCGCTGGGATTACTCCAGCTGCTCTTGTACGGGAACAGATGGCGCCACGCGGGATAAATCATTATCTTGTGGCTCGGGGACATGGCAGACGGGCAGTGAAATACTCCAGCCGCAAATATTCGATATAAGTATATGCGATTGGAAGAATAATGGGCCGACCGTCAATAACTGTACTTGTAACACCACGCCAATACTGGGAACACAGGATCATGCCTGCGCAAACCCCGTGTGTGAAGTTGCAAACCCACTGGATAAAGACCAAACGTCAACACCGATTAATGCGACCACATGTGCCGCTGACACGGCGAATACGACGATCACAACCCTTGGATCATGTAAGGAGCGGACATTTATTTGGGATAGAATTGGATCTATTCCGGGTAATGCTTCCCCTCCACCGGGTAGCCCACGCTTCGAGAATAAGACCTGTGGCTGTGCCGAGAAAGGCTCGACAGGTACGTGCTACCAAGAAGGTGACAGTACGTGGAAAAGGTATAAATGCGAATGTAAACTCAGCGGAAGCTGATGACCCGCGCACAATAAATTCATAATAAAAAAACGCCGCATTCAGTTTAATGCGGCGTTTTTTTAGGGAGCCCCATGAAGCCCTGATTTACAGGCACTTACTTATTGAGCATAAAAAACACCACAAATAATTTAAAAAATTTACCATAGATTTACCTCTAGACCGTCATAATAAAACTATACGCGTAGCCTGTTTTGTTTCAAATTTAAAACATAGAGGTTACAAGCGGCCATGAAAACATCCCCCACCACAGCCCCTCACCACCCAACAAAAAGCGCTATAGAAGAGCAATTTGAAGAATTACTCTCGCCTATAGAGAAATTCACCAAGAATCAGATCTCAACAGGTATTTTTCTGGCGATTGCATCCATTCTCGGTATGGCCATCATAAACAGCCCTTTACGTGAAGGGTTTTTACACATATCGGAGTATTCAGTTGGTGTATTTCTGGAGAACAGCCAGTTTGCCCTGCCTATCCATGAATGGATTAGCGCTGGTTTAATGGCGGTGTTTTTTTTATATATAGGCTTAGAATTAAAACGTGAAATGCTGGTTGGCGAATTACGGCACTTCAAACAATCCGTAACCGTGCTCTGCGCGGCGGCAGGTGGTATGGTGGTGCCGGGTCTGATCTATGCCAGCTTTAATTATGGGACGGAATATATTTCAGGCTGGGCGATACCCATGGCCACAGATGCCGCATTTGCGTTGGGCGCATTAGCGCTCATATCGCGCCGCGCCTCCCCCATGAGTTTCGCCTTCCTCGCTGCTTTGGCCATTTTCGATGATTTAGGTTCCGTCATCGTCATTGCGACTTTTTATGCCCATGGCATAAATATGCTGATGATCGGATACGCCGCAATTACTTTCGCCTGTTTATTAATCTGTAACGTATCTGGCGTACGCAATACAGGGGCCTATATGTTTTTTGGGATAATTTTGTGGTATTTCACATTTCAATCAGGCCTGCATGCGACTGTCGCGGGGATATTGGTTGCTATGAGCGTCCCAGCCCGCCCAAAAGTCCTGCAAGGCAGCTTCATACGGCGCGCTAAGGCACTGCTCTTTATGATGGATCATTTTGGTTCAGATAAGAATGATATATTGGAAGCTCCAAAACAACATAACTTGCTCCAAGAAATCAAAGAAATGGCGAATAAGGCTTCAACTCCATTACAGGCCTGGGAGTTAAAGTTAAAACCCCGCGTTACCGTGTATATTTTACCGGTATTTGCTCTATTTAATGCGGGTGTTTTGCTCAGTATGGATAATTTAGCGGGGATTCATAGCTCGCCGGTTGTTTTAGGCATTTTCTTTGGCCTCTTGATCGGCAAGCCGCTCGGCATCACTCTATTCGCATGGGTCGCTCTTAAATCTAAGCTTGGCCGCCTGCCTGAGGGGCTTACCCTGCATGACGTCACCGGATTAAGCTTCCTCGGCGGTATGGGGTTTACCATGGCCTTATTAATTGCGCATATTAGCTTCGATCCAGGAACCTTAGTCATGGAACAGGCCAAACTGGCGATATTATGCGCTTCGGTAAGTTCTGGCTTTTTAGGCCTGATGTGTTTAATGCGCCAATGCCACTCACGCCACCCGAAAACGGAGTCAATGCCTGCAAAATAACCCCTTGTTTTCTTTGCATTAGACCCGTAGGGTGTTATTTTTAACATTATTGGATAGCTGCGCCCCATGTATCACACACGGTCCTTTCACCTGATCTGTAAATATTTTGTATTTGCTCTATTTCTACTTTCTCCTTCTGGATCGCTCCACGCGCAGGATAAAGAGCCGAGCTTTGAAGAAAGCATTCCTGAAGATATCCTTGATAATGGCCGTCGGTTTATTACGCTCACTACCGAAAATGACCTTTATGCGACGAGCTCTGATCAAAATTACACGAATGGCTTTCGTGCCACATATTTTGATGTCGGCGCAAAAGCCCCCAAATTCGCATCTTTACTGGCGAAATACGTCCCTACATTTGACGTGAATAAAACAACATCGATTTATTATTCATTCGGGCAAAACCTCTATACGCCCGAAAACATCACTGTGCGTGAGCCCGATCCCAAAGACCGCCCTTACTCAGCCTTTCTTTACGGCACTGCAGGGCTGACGAGCGTCACAGACAACCATATAGATGATTTAGAGGTCACGCTCGGCATTGTCGGGCCTTGGGCCTTGGGGGAAGAAACACAAGAAGCCGTACATGATCTTGTTGATGCCCGAGACCCCTCTGGCTGGGATCACCAACTTGAAAACGAGCCTGGGGTTATTTTATCATGGCAAAGACGCTGGCCCGAAGCCTATGCGCAAGGATTTGGCCCGTTCTATTTCCGCCTCAGCCCTTATGCGGGGGCCTCCCTTGGTAATGTTTATACTTATGGCGCGGGCGGTATATCAGCGCAGTTAACGCCAAAACGCTTTAAATGGCAATCTGATCCGCTACGCGTTCGCCCTGCCATGCCCGGTAATGGCTTCTTCGCTGTCCCTGATAATCAGTTTTCATGGTCGCTTTTTGCAGGCGTGGAAGAGCGCGCTGTCGCCCGCAATATATTCCTTGATGGTAACAGCTTTGAGAGCAGCCCTTCCGTGAACAAAAGACCATTCGTCACTGATGCCAATACAGGCATCACCTTAACCTATGGACGCACGCAAATTGCCTATACGATTAACTGGCGCTCAAAGGAATTTGACGGACAAGCAGACCCGTCAATATTCGGTGCTTTATCGATTGGCTATAGATTCTAAATATAATTAGAGGATATGAGCCTGCGGGTATGAAGCTTAGGCCTCATCACCCGTCTGATCACCCTTCTTTGGTGGGGTCGTAATCATCAAGCGCGCCTGCGTAATCGCTTTATCATAGCGCTCAAATATCCATAGATTTTCTTGGTTATCGTTTAGATCGGCTTTTTCAAGCATTTCAGCGGGCTGAGATTGCAGACCACACAGAATGACTTTCGTGTCGTGATCATGGCATTCTTTAATAAGGTTTTTCATAGCATTTAGCCCTGCGACATCCATATAAGGGACAAGCTTCATACGTATAATTAAAATCTTGGGAGCCTCCCCCATAGATTTCAGAGTTTCAAGCATCGTGCCCGCGACACCGAAAAATATCGGGCCGGTAATGCGAAAGACTTCAACGCCAAGGGGTAAGTCATCTCTTTGTTCGACATCTTCTTGCGTATCATTAAACGCATCGCGAATATGGCGGCCTTGTGAGCGTAATGTGGCCGAGTTGCTCATCTCACGCATGAATAAGAGTGAGGCCAGCGTCACGCCGATACCAATCGCCACCGTCAAATCGACAAGAACGGTCAAAGCAAAGGTCAAAAGCATCACAATGCGATCCCCCTTAGAGAGCCTAAAAATATGGATAAAATGCTGTATTTCACTCATATTCCACGCGACAATAAAGAGAATCGCTGACAACGCCACAAGCGGTACAAAGGCCATAATATCGATCGCGAATAAGATAAAGAGGAAGATAAAAATCGCATGAGCCATACCGGCGACAGGCGTTTGCCCCCCCGCTTTGATATTCGTTACCGTACGCGCAATAGCCCCCGTCGCGGGCAGGCCACCAAAAAAGGCTGAGGCTATATTCGCCACGCCTTGACCGACAAGCTCTTGATTTGAACGATGCTTATAGCCGGTCATACCATCGGCCACCACTGCAGAGAGCAAGGATTCAATCCCCGCCAGAAACGCAATGGTAAAAGCAGATGGTATAATGCTTATGAATTTATCAAAATCCCATAGAGGTAAATGCGGCATGGGCAAGCCAGAGGGCATATCGGCATATTTAGAGCCAATCGTTTCAACAGGTAGATTAAAAACAAAAACGCCTACCGCCGTGAGGACTACAGCCATCAAATAGCTTGGCGATTTAGGCCAGAATTTTTTCAATCCAACAATAATTAGCAGCGCCACGAGCCCCACGGCAAAACTAATCGGGCTAAATGTATCTATATGTTCGAAATAAGCATGCCATTTCTCTATAAATTCAGCCGGTAGATCTGGAATGGTCAGCCCCAAGAAATCCTTAATCTGGGAGGAGGCTATAATCACCGCTATCCCCGCTGTAAAGCCCGTCACAACGGGGTACGGAATATATTTTATGACCTGACCGAGCTTCGCATAGCCCGCGACAATCAAAATCAGCCCCGCCAGAAAAGTCGCAAGAATTAACCCATCAAAGCCATATTGCGCAATGACATTAAACACCACCACAATAAATGCGCCCGTTGGCCCGCCAATTTGGAAACGCGAACCACCAAGAAAAGAAATTAAGAAGCCTGCAATCACGGCTGTGATCAACCCCTTATCAGGGGATGCTCCACTCGCTATGCCCAGCGCCATAGATAAGGGCAGAGCCACAATAGCGACCGTTAACCCTGCAAGGATATCAGCTTTAAGCGTTGAGAGCGTGTAGCCTTGGCGTAGCAAGGAAAATAATTTAGGGGTAAAAGCAACGGGAAACATATTCTGCCCTTCTTAACATTGGGTAAACGCCCCGCATAGTTAAGAGATAAGAACAAAAAGAAACAACGCGGCGTGATCAATTCCGCATAGTATAGCGCCGTTGCCAAAGAAAGCGCAACACAGATAAACCTCTGGAGAAAAGGCAGGAAAAAAAGATGATAGATAAAGGGAAAATGGACGTGATGAGCTCGCTATAATGTCGCCGACAAGGCACCGCTCGTTGCTATTCCTCACATTCTTTATTAGGCAGCCTCAGTGCCGTACCCTTTGTATGACAATCATAAATAATATTAGCGCCGACGACACCTTTGAAGCTTACATCTTCGAAGCTTGCTCCCCTTATATCTGAGCCTGAAAAATCAACGTCTATAAGCTCTGTGCCTTTAAATGTTGCATTTCTTAAATCGCTGTTTATAAACTTAACCTTCTCCAATTTAACCTTGCCAAAAGTGGCTCCCCTGAGTAAGACGTTTTTATACGTTATATTCTCTAAGGGCTTCTTATACGAAGTATAAAACCAAGGCATTTCTTTATCCTCAATTACGATGTTTTTTGTAGCTTTAGGCTTGCGCCAATTGCCAGCCATAACTTCTTTGCTATGTTTGGTGCAGGGGGCTTTATCTTGGCGTGCTCCGTTTGTATTGGGCTTATAATTATCAGGCCATAAAGTATTACAGTTATATAGTGCGCCTTTAACGCTGGCTTTCCTTAAATTAGCTTTAGTTAAGTCAGTACCCCTTAAATCTGCTCCTGAAAGGTCCGCTTTAAAGAGACCGGCTTCCTTCATGCTGGTTTTGGAAAGGTTAGCCTTTCTCAGATTGGCTTTTGTGAAAGGGGCTGAGGATAAATCTTCTCCGCTAAGGTTTTTATTTTCCAGTTGAGGCGGGCCATAAGGTTTCGTGCAATCCAAGTCATAAATGAGTTTTAGATAAGCGCCTGCCTTTATCGGGTTGAAGTTCTCAGGCCATGTTGTTCCACAATCAAATTGAGATAGCGTTAAATCGGCCCCTTTTAAATTGGCCGTGGACAGGTCACTTGCTGAAAGATCACTGCCCCTTAAGTTGGCATTGCTAAGATCAGCGCCTTTTAGGGTAAGCTTGCTGAGGTCCTTATAACTAAGATCTTTTCCTTTCAAAATTGCGGGAAAATGTGGAGAGTCTTGACAGTCTTTATCAGCCAAAATAGCGCCTTTTTTCCCTGGATTGAAGTCTTTTGGCCAAATCGTATTACAGTCATAACGTGCCAAAAATAAAGTCGCGTTTTTGAATGTGCTTCCTGTGAAGTCGGCCCGCTTTACATCACTTTCATTTAAGGATGCTCCTTCAAAATTAACATTTTTAAAGATGGTCTTTTCGGTACCGTTAAGCCTTGGCGAACGCGCTCTTAATCCATAGAGATCGGCATTTTTGAAATTAGAATTACTAAACTCTGATAAATGAGTGATAGTTTTACGCATATTAGCACCACTAAAATCCATGTTATGAAGCGTGGCCTTTATGAATTCCGCTTGAACGAGGCTTGAGTCCGCAAAAGATGTGTTCGAGACGTTGATATTTTTAAATTCAGCGCCACTGAGCATGGCTGACTTAAAGGATGTGTTTTTAATGTTTTGGTTAGAGAATTCTGCTCTTATTAAATTGGCATAGTTAAAATGTGTATTCTCTATTTGAGATTTCTTAAACTCTGAAGATGATATATTGGCCCATGTGAAATTTGATCCTGTTAAATTGCTGTAATCAAATCGTGTCTTACGCATATCCACCTCAGAAAAGTTGGCGTTTTTAAGGTTTTTACCCTGTAAATCTTTTTTTATCGATTTATGGCCTCTGAAGTCTTTTGCAATAAACCACGTGGTTTTCAGGCTTTCTACATATTTTGGAGGTATTTCTAGGGAGGATTCTTTTTCAGGGCATATTTGTTTTCTAAAGGCCCCAGCTTTTTCAGGGTTAAAACCTTTAGGCCATTGTACATAGCAATCATATTCTGACCCTAGTAATGATATGCCTTTAAGATTCGCATTAGAAAAATCTACCCAAGAGAGTCTACTTCTGTGTATTTCTGCATTAGAAAAATCTGTATCTTTGAGGTTCACTCTATAAAAGTAACCGTCACTTATTTTTGCATCTTTAAAACTCATGCCGGATATATTAGCGTGCTGCAGCTTTATCTTATTAAACGTCACCTCGCTGAAATCGGTATTCTTAAGGGACAGGGAACTGAAAGATACATCTTCCATAGTTACGTTTTTGAAGGTCGCATCGCTTAGATCTCCTTGGTAAAATTTTACTTTGGTTAGATGCCCCCCCGTCATGGTGGCTTTTTTCATGTTTATGTTTGTAAAGGTAACGTCCTTAAACCAAGGTTGTTTTAACGTTCTCCCTTCCAAGTTAACATTTTTTAGTTTTGTGTCTTTTAATCGATAACGCTGCCTTGGCCCAATTTCTTTCCCTAATTTGAGCATGGCATAAGAAACATAAAGCTCCATTTCGTTTCTCTCATGGCTTCTCAAATCTTGGCGTTTATCGTTCTTGTTATATAATGCCCATATGTCTTCAACTTTATCTAGTTTATATAGGGTGCGTAATAGGCTCATGTAAATGGCTGAATCATTAGGCGTTTCTTCCAATATTTCGCGAAAAGTGTCCTTGGCCTTAGTGTAGTCTTGCCAGTGTAATAAATGCTCTGCTTTTGATTTTAATAGCGAGAGTTTTAAGTCAGGGCTGGCCTGTATGGCATTATCAAACGCGGCGGTTTGTTCCATTTTTTCGATTAAAGAGGCTCGATTGCTATCGTGTAATGTTGCGAGAGGCCCACTTCTACTGCATCCTCCGCCTGCGATTAAGCGACCGGTGTCAACGTCTCTGCCTGCATAAATCATATACTGAACACCTGCGGTCAGCTTCATGCCCCTGACGGACATACGGCAATAGCCCCTTTTATATATCCAAACTTCATCTGACAGCTTTCCTTTATATACATCCATGACGCGAAAAAGCACTTTTTGGGGCCCGCATGTTGGGGAGCCAACGCCATCTATGATTTCCCCTGAGAATATTGTAAACGCATTTTTATAGTCCCTATCAAAACTCGACGCGCTGCAATAAGCGTCGGCTTTAACTGGGGTAAAGCTAAGGAAGAAAATAATAAATATGAGGAGTTTTTTCATGATGTATTCCAGAAAAAGTTTAACAAAGCCTTACGGTTAGACTACCAAAAGAAGATTGCTCTGAAAACCCCTCAACCTATAATATTAATGCGATACGTTTTATTATCTGGCGTGATGAGTGGTAGTTGCTTTGAGAATAAAGATTCTCTGCATGCGTTCCAAAAGGCAGATACGCAAACCCCCGCAGGTTGCGGGGCCCTAAGGGAAAGTTTTCTCTGTGTGTGCTAAAAGGCAAAGAAATGGTGGACCCTAGCGGGATCGAACCGCTGACCTCCTCACTGCCAGCGAGGCGCTCTCCCAGCTGAGCTAAGGGCCCTTATAGGCTGTATCGTAAAGTTGATATGCCTAGAAGAAGTCCGCAAGATAAGAGATTTCTCTTGTAATTGCAAGCGCTGTTTTCGCTTTCATCCAGAATTTAGCTCAAAATAAAACCCAGCCTTTTGAGCTGGGTTTTAAAATATCTGTTTCACTATATCGTGCTTGCTTAGGCTTAAGCCTTAATCACCGCCGCGCATTAACTGCAGCAAGTTCATAAAGATAGCAACGAAACTGATATAGAGCGTCAATGCGCCAGACCATGCTAGGCGACTATTATTTTCATCGCCATGATCTGCATTATACATTCTTTTCATGTTCTGTGTTTCCCAAGCTGTTATGCCCGAGAAAGCAACGATAGACACCAGCGAAATAATATCCGCCATGCCGCCGCTTTTAAAGAAGAACATGTTGAGGATGCTCATCGCAAAAACGCCCATCACACCCATAACCGCGAAAGTGCCCAAAGCACTTAAATCACGTTTAGTTGTGTAACCAATTAAGCTGAGGCCCGTAAACATAATCGTTGCGAGCATAAAGGCGCGCGTAATATCGCCAATATTAAAGGCAAAGAATATGGTTGAAAAGCTTATGCCGTAAAGCGTTGAGATCGCGATAAATGTTAAGCGTAATTTTGCTGAAGACATTTTCGCTGGGTTAAAGCCAAACCACACAAGCGCGATTGGCGCAAACATAACCACATACATTTGTGGGCCGCTTAAAAAGAGCATCATTAGCTCAGGGCTTGTTGACAAAAAGTAAGACACGGTCGCGCTGATTAAAACGCCGAGCGACATACGTGCGTAAACGCGATTCATATGCGCTTTTAGACCGACATCGACACTGACTGCCGAGCTCGCTGAACCCGAGAAACGATCAGGGTTTACATTATTCATTTAAGTTCTCCGTTCTAGATGTAATATAATACATATACTGATATATATAAGTATATAGGATTAGTCACGCGCTTTCAAAGGTTATAGCATGAAATAAACCGATTTCTATTGGAATCAACAATTCTAATACAAGCGATAGTGAAGCCTATTGTATCCTTTTAATGATTGTGGCAACGTGGTATTCTAGGGCGTTGGGCCTCAATGAGTATTTCAATCGCTCATTAACCTTTCCTTACCTCTTTTACGTCAGATTATCAGACGTATAACATTTACTTTTGCGTATATTCTTACAAACACTAGGGTGATACATATGATCGCGGCAACTCTCATCAAACAAGCTTTGGCCACTTTACCTAAAACGACAGCACAATCTGAAAAAGATTTCGTCAAAAGCTTTTATAAGCAAATTCCCGATGAAGACATCACCTCATTAGAGCCGCAAGAAATTGCTGATATAGCACAGCGCCATTACGAGCTAGGCATTAAGCGTGGGCGCAAAGATTGCGTTAAAATCAGCACAGTAGAAAAAGAATTAGATGAACGCCAAGTCAAGCGTACGGTTATCGAAGTCATTACAAATGACCGCACATTCACGCTTGATTCGATAGCTTCCGAGCTTTCAGCGCGCGGCCTGATCATTAACTTAAGTGTCCATACGACCTTCCACATGGTTAAAGGTAATAATGGCGTTGAGTACACCACGCAGCCTAGTGAAAAATCTTACCCGCAAGGCCATATTCATATTGAGCTGAGTAGCGTTGTTCCGCACAGCCAAGTCGCCGCGCTTAAAGCGCATTTAAAAACCGTCCTTACCGATGTAACAAAAGCAACCGATGACTGGCAAAAAATGCGCGTGCGTTTACGTGCCTGCCAGAAATCATTAAGCCAAGCACCGACGGATTATCCTGAACATGAAGTAGAAGAATACCTCAATTTCCTAGAGTATTTATATAAAGACAATTTTACATTTTTGGGTTATCGCGAATATAGCTTTACAGGCAATGGTCAAAACATTGAAAGCTCGGTACTTGAGGGGGAAAGCTTAGGCTTGTTGCGTGACAGCGGCCCTGTCTATGTTAACGGCCATGAAGACGGCTTACCGCCCATCCTGCAAATGCTGCGCAAATCACAGCCCCCTGTTAGCGTATCTAAGGTCAATAAAAAATCAACGGTTCACCGCCATGTTCCGCTTGATGCGATTGCCGTTAAACTCTTTGACAAAGAGGGCAATGTTAGCGGCGAAGCTTTGTTTATTGGTCTATTTACCTCCGTGACTTATTCACGCAGTATTCAAAGCATTCCGTATTTGCGCTTAAAAGCAGACAAAGTTATTGCCAAAACCAGCTATGAAAAAGGCGGTCATAACGATAAAGCCTTGCGCCATATTCTTGAAAAATATCCACGTGATGAGCTTTTCCAAACAAGCCTTGAGCAGCTCACGCAGATTTGCCAAAGTATTTTGCGCCTGCAAGAACGCGAACGGGTTGCCCTTTATACAAGACAAGACCCTTTTGAGCGTTATATCTCATGTCTTGTTTATATACCGCGCAAGCGCTATTCAACGCGTATGCGCCTAAAGTTCCAAAGCATTTTGGAACAAGAACTTGATGGCGAATGCACAAACTACACCTCGCAAGTTGATGATTCATCGCTATGTCGCGTGCTCTACACAATTCATTATAAAAACCGCACAGCGCCAAAAATTAATAACTGTGCCATCGAGGCTAAATTACAAGAAGTTGGGAAATTATGGCGCGAGCGCCTAACCCGCACCTTGCTAGAAAACACAACACATGATGAATCTCATGTGGTTGACCTTATCGCTAAATATGGCGAGGCTTTCCCGCTTCACTATCGCGATAAATACACCCTAATGGATGCCGTTTCAGATATCGACAAACTCGAAGAAGCGCAAAAAAACGACACGATCGCTGTTGATTTATATTGGCAGCCTTCAATTGATAAATCACCACGTTGGGGGCTGAAAATTTATAGTCATACAACGCCAATTGCGCTGTCTGACATGCTGCCTGTGATGGAAAATGCGGGCTTGAGAATTATTTCCGAAAACCCGATTAAGGTTTGCCCGACAAATGGTTCCGAAGAAGTCTATTGGATCCATGATCTAACCATGACGCCTAAAGACCCTGCATTGCTAGAAGAGACCACGCTTTACGCCGCTAAAGCTAAGTTCGAAGAAGCCCTGCACCGTGTTTGGAGCAGCGAAATGGAGAATGACAGCCTGAATACATTGTTGGTCAGTGCAAAAATGAGCTGGCGGGACATCACGATATTACGTTGTTATTTACGCTATATGAAGCAAACCAGTTTTTCTTATTCGCAAGACTATATTGAAGCAGCGATAACCGCTCACCCGAAAACGGCGACGCATCTTGTCGCACTGTTTCATGCGTGGCATAATCCGATACATAAAAAAGATGCCGCCATGAAGGCCGCAGGCGAAGCTTTGGCGATTGACCACGCCTTAGAAAGCGTTGATTCTTATGATCATGACACAATTTTACGCGCCGTCTTCAAGCTCATCAATGCCACGCTACGGACGAATTTCTTTTTGTCTTCAAAGCAAGAGCCTTATAAGCCGGCCATGTCGATTAAAATCGATTCACGCGAAATACCATTTTTGCCTGAGCCACGCCCTTATCGCGAAATATTTGTCTATGCACCACGCTTTGAAGCCATTCACTTGCGTGGCGATGTTATCGCTCGTGGCGGTTTAAGATGGTCTGATCGCCCTGAAGATTTCCGCACGGAAGTATTGGGCTTAATGAAAGCGCAATCTGTCAAAAACTCTGTGATTGTACCGATGGGCGCCAAAGGTGGCTTTATTGTTAAAAACCCACCAACAGACGGCTCACGCCAAGCCTTTTTGGATGAAGGTATTGCATGCTACAAACTGTTTATACGTTCGATGCTTGATATTACAGATAACCGCGTGGGTAAACGCGTTGTGACGCCTAAAAATGTTATGCGTCGCGATGGTGACGACCCCTATTTGGTGGTTGCGGCTGATAAAGGCACAGCAACTTTCTCTGACATAGCTAACGGCATCTCGCTCGAATATGATCACTGGCTTGGCGATGCTTTTGCATCGGGCGGATCAGCTGGCTATGACCACAAGAAAATGGGCATTACCGCGCGCGGCGCTTGGGAAAGCGTTAAACGTTTATTCCGCGAATTTGGCCACGATACACAAAGCCAAGACTTCAGCGTCGTTGGCGTTGGCGATATGGGCGGCGATGTGTTTGGTAACGGCATGTTGCTCTCAGAACATATCTGCTTAAAAGGCGCGTTTAATCACATGCATATATTCTGTGATCCAACCCCTGATGCAGCAAGCAGCTTCAAAGAACGTCAACGCTTATTCGACGGCGTGCTCGGCTGGGATCAATATAATGAAAAGCTCCTCTCTAAGGGCGGGCGTATTTATTCCCGCCATGATAAGAGCCTTGATTTAACGCCTGAAATCAAGGCCGCCTTTGGCATTGAACGTGATCGCGTCACACCTTATGAACTAATGACCGCTATTTTGACCTCTGAAGTTGATTTATTATGGTTTGGTGGCATTGGAACTTATATTAAATCAGAAACAGAGAGCCATTTAGACGCCAGCGATAAAGCCAATGACCTTATTCGGATTAATGGCCATCAAGTGCGCGCTAAAGTTATTGGTGAAGGTGCCAATCTCGGCGTCACCCAGCTTGGTCGGATTGAATATGATCGTAATGGTGGACGGATTAATGCTGACTTTATTGATAATGCAGGCGGCGTTGATTCCTCTGACCACGAAGTTAATATTAAAATCCTACTCAATGAAGTTATGCGCGCTGAAGACAGCAGCTTAACCTTGAAAAAGCGTAATAAATTCTTGGCCTCGATGACCGAAGAAGTCAGTCAGCTTGTGTTGAAACATAACTACCAACAAGTGCAAGCCATCTCCTTGATGGAAATAAAAGCTGTTGAACAGTTACAAGCGCATTCAACATTAATTGATGAACTTGAAAGCCTCGAACTTCTTGAACGTGAAATAGAGTTTTTACCAAGTGCCGAAGAAATTGATAATCGTCGCCGCAATGGTGAAGCCCTAACCCGCCCAGAGATTAGCGTTTTACAATCTTACGCCAAGATTTTGTTTACAAGCAATCTGCTCAAAAGCGACTTTCTTGACGCTGACGAGTTAAGCTATTGGCTGACAGATTACTTCCCTAAACCTATGCAGAAAACGTATAAAGCTGAGATTCTTGGACATAGACTCAAACGAGAAATCATTGCTACACGTATTGCGAACAGCGTTATTAACCGTATGGGACCGACATTTGTACGTAGCCGCGTGGCGAAAACAGGTGTTGATCCATCCGAAGTCGCCAAAGCCTATCTTGTCGTCAGAGAAGCCTTTGAACTGCAAGGCCTGTGGAGACGCATTGAGGCACTGGACAACATAGTACCGGCTAATACGCAGCTTATCGCGATGCAGGAAATTGTGAAATTGGTTGAACGTGAGACCACATGGATGCTTACAAGGCTTGGGCAAGCGATCAATGTGTCCACGGACATACCACGCTTCAAAAAAGGCTTCAAAGCCCTAAAAAGTGTCATTGATACAGCTTTAACAAATGAAGAAAAGCAGCGTATCAGCGATAAGTTCACAGAACTTACGGATGCTGGCTTACCTGATGATATTGCACATGATATTGCGCTATTACCGGCATTAGGGTCTGTTTGCGATATCATTCGCGTCTCTGATGAAAGTAAGGCAGATATACGCGAAGCGGCGGCTATTTACTATGAACTCGGTGAAATCTTCCACCTTGATTGGTTACGCGCTCAGTCGAGCACGCTGCCCGTCAATAACAAGTGGAACGCCGAAGCATTAGACGGGTTAATCGATCAGCTCTATAGCTGCCAAACAGGCTTAACCATTCATATTCTTAACCGTACAAAGAAATCATCTGATAAGAAATCAAGCGTGGCGAAAACCAGTATCGTTAGAAACTGGATAGATACGCATGAAGGCCAAGCGCAATCTGTCGAGATGATCTTCTCTGATATTCGCGCCTCTGCGAAAGTTGATATTGGTATGCTCGTTATCATCGAGCAACGTTTGCGTGCATTATTCGGCGGCTAACGGCCTGTACAGAAAACATGATCATAAAAAAGGGCTGTAAATCACAGCCCTTTTTTTCGTTTATCTTATCAGGTTTTCATCACGGCGCTTGAAAGCTTAGCTTTCAACAGACGGATCGCGCTCCTCGGCGATTATATCTTTACGCGAAAGCTTACCAATCATGGTTTTAGGCAAAGGCTCTGTACGGATTTCGATGCGTTTTGGAATCTCCATCGGCGAAAGCTGGTCTCGCAAGAAGGTTCGTAAATCGTCTTCCGTGAGCTGACGCCCCTCTTTTGGCTTAATCCACGCTTTAATAATTTCACCGCGATTAGCATCGGGAAGACCTGCGACGATGCATTCCTCAACATTGGGGTGTTGATAAATGGCATCTTCAACATTACGCGGATACACATTATAACCATTGGTGATAATCATGTCCTTAATGCGATCAACGATAAAGAAATAGCCATCTTCATCCATAATCGCAACATCCCCCGTGCGCAAATAGCCCTCATGCATAGTGGCTTTGGTCGCCTCTTCATTTTCCCAATAGCCCTTCATGACTTGCGGGCCTTTGGCGACCAACTCACCGCGTTCCCCTAGCGCGACATCTTCACCAGGCTTATCTTTATTCCATAGTCTTATTTCTGTATTCTGCATAGGCATACCAATAGAGCCGGCCTTATTTTCGCCTTCCGTTGGGTTTACGCATAAAACAGGCGAAGCTTCCGTGAGGCCATAACCTTCAACAACAACGCAGCCTGTACGCTTTTCAAAGTCTGCCTTAACTTTAACAGGCAAAGGTGCGCCGCCTGAAATACAGAACATAATTGATGTTAAATCGTATTTATCAATATTGGGGTGGTTATTAATCGCATTATAAATTGCCGGCACAGCGGGGAATATTTGCGGCTTATGCTTATCTATTAGTTTAAGCGTTTGATCCAAATCAAAACGCGGTAAGGCGATAATTTCAAGCCCTGCATAAACAGAGAAATTCATCACAGCCGTTAAAGCAAAGACGTGGAAAAATGGCAAAACGCCAACCATTTTACCGTTACCGCGCGGCGTATCTTTGCACCACTCAACGCATTGCGTGACATTGGCCATGATATTGGCATGGGTGAGCATTGCGCCTTTTGGCACGCCCGTTGTGCCGCCCGTATATTGCAATAAAGCCACGTCATTATAAGGGTCAATATTAACCGCACGAATAACGCCATCATTATCTAAAACGCGTGCGAGAGGGAAATGACGGTCATCATCAGGGATTTTCGCAAGCTCTTGCCCTTTAAGCACCTTAAATAAAGTCTTTTTAGGAAATGGCAGCATATCCGTAAATGGACAAACAATAAGCTGATTGAGGCGCGTTGAAGACAGCATCTCAAGCATTTTATCATGCAGCATTTTTAAATCAGCCGTAATCATCAGATCGGTATGGCTATCTTCAATTTGATGCTTAAGTTCTTTTTCTGAATATAGCGGATTATAATGAACAACCGTCGCGCCAATTTTCGTGATCGCATAAAAAGACACGATAAACATCGGGCAGTTAGGCAAAAATAGGCCAACCTTACTATTTTTCCCGATACCAAGATTTTGTAAGCCGCGCGCTAATTTGTCAGCGAGCTCGGCGATTTCAGACCAGTTATATTTCTTACCCAAGAAATCAAAGGCAGGGCGGTCACCATATTTCTGGCGCGTTTTGTCCATCATTTCGAATAAAGGTGTTATTTCTATGCGGTCTTCCCATTTCAAATGATCGGGATATTTTCGAATCCACGCATGATCCTTATTGGCTTTTGCAACATCGGGCGCTTTTTTCTCTTCGTCACTCATCTTTTTCTCCAATGCGCGCTAAACCATAGGCTCCGCTCATAAAAATAAACCACAACTTAAGGGTTAGTTAAGTTGAGAGTTAGCATACTATACTATATTTTACATTATTTATTGCCTAAATGTTACATTATTTAAAAAAAAGCATTCCACACTTTTCATAAATTATCGCCCTAAAAACAATAGACTACACTAAATAGGTAGATTTATTAAACGATACCATGCATAATCCCCCTAGACTCTAAGTTGCAATTATGCTTAAAATCTACTTGTTGAGTATTTAATTCAACCTGACTAATGCGTATTATTATTTATTTTAAATTAGACCATATTACGACCATATTACGAATTTTTTTATTAATTTTTGTGACTCTAATATACGGGGGGAGGCATAATGACTATTACAACTAAAAGCACACAAACTATCGTCGATATACCAATGATTGATGCTGATGAATATCTGGAGACAGATGTTGAAGTAAAGCTTAAATGGTTTAATCAACCTAAAGGATTTGGTTTCGTTGTTCCATCAAACCGCGATGTCGACGCATTCTTACATATAACCACATTGCAAAAAGCAGATATTCAAACCATTGGTGAAGGCGCTGTATTGGTGTGTGATATTGGCTACGGCTCAAAAGGCGCTATGGTTCGCGCTGTAAAAAGTGTATCCGATTTAGGTTTAATGCCTGGTGAGAATTCAGAAGAGCTCGTTCGCAAATCTGGGTTTAATGGTATGTCCGGGGTCGTTAAATGGTACAAACCTGATAAGGGTTTCGGCTTTGTTATCCCTGATGACGGCCAAAAGGATGTTTTCGTTCACAAAACCTGCCTAGAAAAACATGGCGTTGAAGTACTTATTCCGGGCCAACGCATAAAAATGGCCGTCAAAGATGTGCCTAAAGGCCGAGAGGCCGTTACAATAGAAGTGGATAGCGACACTCAAAGCGCCGGCCCCTCTGATCAAGAAAGCATGAAATCCGCGCAAATCGTTTCAATAAGAGTGCCCCATCGCGCTAATTAATGCGTTGGCCTCATAATAAAAAAACGACTCCACATAATGCTTTTGCAGCGCACATATCTGCATTGCATGAAATAGGCGTAAATAGATTGCTCTACCCTTTGGCACAGAACATAGGCTGTAAAATCTAATGTAAGATATTAAGCTAGACCGCTTCTATTTCAAATATTATTATAGACTATGCTACAATAATATTAATCTGATTTTCTGTGCGTTTAATTTAATGGATTTACTTGATGACTGAAGACTTCTCACATGTATTAATGATGCTCTACCGCCAAGGGGTTTTCCCTATGGCGGATAGTGCTGATGATCCGCAGGTCATGGTGATTGAGCCTAAAATGCGCGGCATTATACCTATTGATGGACTGCATATATCACGAAGCTTAAAAAAACGCATACATAAGCATGATTATAGAATAAGCATTGATAGCGCATTTTCTGAAGTGGTCGAGGCTTGCGCCATGCCCGCCTTAGGCCGTGAAAACACTTGGATTAACCTGCCGATACATAAAGGCTTTGAAACACTGCACCGCAAAGGCCACGCCCATAGCATTGAGGTATGGTATAAAGGCGACCTTGTTGCTGGCTTATATGGCCTTGCGCTTGGCGCTATTTTCTGTGGGGAGAGCATGTTCACAACCAGAACCGACATGAGCAAAGTCGCCCTTGTCCATCTTTGCGCACTGTTAAAACATTTTGATTATAAACTGCTTGATGCACAATTTATCACCGATCATTTAAAAAGCTTTGGTGCCTATGAAATGCCGCAAAGCGCCTATAAAGAAAAACTCGAATTATGGAGCGGTCTTGAGCGCCCCTTCCCAAAGGATTACCAAAAAATCTGGCTAGATGCATATTTAGCCACAGAAAAGCGCTAAGCCCTGAGCCAAAGCCATAGCTATTACGCGGCTTTTCCCCTAAGACTATTCTCATGGTTCAAGATACAAACACAACACACGCTGCGCAGCTTCTAAGTGAAGTCTTCGGCTATGACAGTTTTCGTGGTCACCAACGTGAGATTATCGATCATGTGATGGATGGCAAAAGCGGCTTTGTGCTGATGCCCACAGGCGGTGGTAAATCGCTTTGCTACCAAATCCCCGCAATACTTCGCCCTGGCTGCGCTATTATAATCTCGCCGCTTATCGCCTTAATGCAAGACCAAGTCTTGCAGCTCAAAGAATTAAATGTCAAAGCGGCCACTCTCAATTCAATGACTCCAGCAGAGGAACGCTACGCGATTATAGCGGCTCTGCGTGATCAAAGCCTTGATATGCTGTATATCTCACCAGAGCGCCTGTTTTCTGAAGGCTTTATTGATATTTTATCAGAATGTACGATTAGCTTATTTGCGATTGATGAAGCGCATTGTGTGTCGCAATGGGGCCATGATTTCCGCCCTGAATATGCACGCCTTAATGTCTTAGCGGATTATTTTTCGCATATTCCACGCCTTGCTTTGACCGCGACAGCCGATGAGCGTACGCGCAAAGATATTCTTAAAGTTTTAAACATCACGCAAGATGATGCGTTTATCAGCGGTTTTGACCGCCCGAATATTAAATATTTAGTCTCACCGAAAAACAATCCCAAAAAAGACCTTGAGAATTTTATCGCCCGTGATCATGCGCGTGACAGCGGTATTGTTTATTGCCTCTCGCGCAAGAAAGTCGATAGCACAGCAGAGTGGCTCAAAGCGCAAGGCTACCATGCTTTGCCCTATCATGCGGGTATGAGTGATCAAGCGCGGACATCCACACAAGAAAAATTCTTAAAAGACGAACAAATTATTATCGTCGCTACCGTTGCTTTTGGTATGGGCATTAATAAGCCCGATGTCCGCTTCGTTGCGCATTTAGATTTACCCTCTAACATTGAATCCTATTATCAAGAAACAGGCCGCGCGGGTCGTGATGGCCTACCTGCCCAAGCATGGATGACTTACGGCATGCAAGATGTTGCCCTGCGTAGCTCGATGATTGAAAGTTCAAATTCCACACAAGAACAAAAAATGGTTGAGAAACAAAAACTCTCCGCCCTGCTTGGTTATTGCGAAGCATTGCGGTGCCGCCGCCAAGTGCTGCTTAATTATTTTGGTGATGATTTAGAACCTTGCGGCAATTGCGACATATGCGAAACGCCGCCAGAGAGCTTTGATGGCACAATCGCCGCGCAGAAGGCGCTCTCTGCCGTATACCGTACAGGTCAGCGTTTTGGCGTGGCCTATACGATTAATGTCCTGCTCGGCAAAGAAACCGAACAAACAAAACGCTTTGGCCATGAACATTTAAATATTTGGGGCAAAGGCGCTGAACATAGCATGAAAGAATGGCAATCTATCTTCCGTCAGCTTCACGCCCTTGGCCTGCTTACTGTTGATATGGAAGCGTATAACGCGCTGAAAATCACAACCGAAGGCGCCGCTTTCATCAAACAAAAACAAGAAATTGCGCTGCGCGTTGATAAAACGCCCGCTGGCAGCAAAGCCGCGAAACGAGAAGAATCATCAAGCATGGTGGAGCGTTTACTGACCTCCGACCAAGACAAAGAAATTTTCCAAGCTTTGCGTGAAAAACGCGCAATACTCGCCAAGGAACAAAACATCCCGCCTTATGTTATTTTCCACGATAAAACACTGATCCATATGGCTAAAAATCGCCCACAAACCCCTGCGGATTTAACATTAATCCCCGGCGTTGGCACATCAAAGCTTGATCGTTATGGGGATACATTTTTGGATATTATTGCGGCGGCGGGTTAACAGATTAATAGCGGATTATCGGCGCGTCATCTGATTACCAATAGAGGGAAGCTGTGCATTTTTAACAATGCTTATTGGTGTTTTTACTATATATGCCATATCAGTAAGAAAATCATGGCTATCAACATATTCATGGTCTTTTGCAAGAATATCTTCGTCGCGAGTCGCTGTTCGCCCCGTAACTTGGGTCGGGCCTGTTAGGCCAGGTTTAACGGACTGTCTTTTAGGGTCGTGTGCAATCGTCCAGCACTCCTGTAGCGGGCGCGGTCCAACGATGCTCATTGATCCGGCGACTACATTAAAACATTGCGGCAGCTCATCAAGCTTACTCGCGCGAAGAATCTTACCAATTTTAGTTATGCGCTCGCTATCTGGCAGCGCATTGCCTGCTCCGTCAAAGCCATCCCGCATTGATTTGATTTTATAGAGTGTAAAAACCTGTCCATTTAGGCCTACACGTTTTTGCTTATAAAGTGGTGAGCCGCGCAAGGATATAGCTGAGGCACAGCAAGCCCCTGCCAATAATGGGAGCGACACAGCAACCAAGGCTGACCCTACAACAATATCAAATGCTCTTTTTAAATTCATAGCTTATAGTCTTAACCTACCCGTGCGGTTACGTCAAATATTTATTGACATAAACATAGTGCGCCGCTAACATGCTTGAAGTTGACTTAACGGGAGAGCTTAAGATGAATACACGTAACACATATTTAGCCGTAGCCTTTGTCGGCGCTGCCGCCGCATCGTCCGCTGTGATTCACAGCTTAAGCAATAATGGCCACGACAATAACAATGAAAAAATCGCCTGCGCTTCGAATCTTCTGATTCCACAGACAATTGAACAAGCCGATTTCTTAGAAAACCATGCCGCAGAAGCTTATGCGCGTTTAGATCCTATTACTCAGCAAGATTTAGAAAAAGCGGTTCAAATGTTCAGTGATGGTCAGCCATATGAAATCACAAGCATAGAAAACTCTGGCACAACAACCCTGCCTGACGGTACAAAAACCGCCATGCCATGCGCCACCTATCGTCTGACGCTTTAAGCCGCTTTACTGCCCGGGATCCCCTTGCTTGTTGAATACTCAACATGCAGTGGCACATCTGGTTTTAACTGTTTGTAAACGCCATGCGCTGCCTGCGCGGCTTCTGCGAAGCCCGTTAAAATCAATTTGAGTTTATCGGGGTAAGTGGCGACATCACCAATCGCATAAATGCCATCAATATTGGTCGTACAATTCCGTGGGTTAACCGCTATGTGATGGTGTTCAATGTTAATCCCCCAACCGGCTAAAGGGCCAAGATCAGCGGCGAGACCATAAAAAGGCAGCAAGAAATCAGCTTTAATTTCTTGGCTATTATTATCAAGGTCCGCAATAATTACGCCGTCCAATCGCCCATGATCACCGTTTAGACCTTTAAGCTGATAAGGCGTGGCGAGTGTAATTTCGCCTTGGCTGGCTAATTCTTTGACCTTTGCGACCATTTCAGGCGCGGCGCGGAATTTATCGCGGCGATGCACCAAAGTGACCTGCGCTGCGATGCCCTGCAAAGACAAAGTCCAGTCAATCGCACTATCCCCACCGCCCGCAATAACTACATGTTTATCACGGAATTTTTCTTTATCACGCACAGCATAAAACACGGAATGCTCTTCATAGTCTTCTATGCCCGTAAGCGGCGGCCTATTTGGGCCAAACGCGCCTGCCCCCGCTGCGATGATAATGCTGCGGGCATAAAGGCATATATCTTTTGATGTTTCAATCGACCAGATGCCCTCACTATCGCGCGTTACATTTTGCACTTGCTGGCCTAAATGATAGCATGGGTCAAAGGGCGCGGCCTGCGCTTCTAAGTTATGGATCAAGTCTTCCGCCTGTACAGAAGGAAAGCCCGGTATATCATAAATCGGCTTTTCGGGGTAAAGCGCCGTGCATTGCCCGCCAATTTCAGGAAGGGAATCAATAACATGCGCCGAAAACCCGAGCATTCCACACTCAAAGATGGCGAATAGGCCAACAGGGCCCGCGCCAATAATTGCAACATCTTTAATGACTTTTTCTGTGGTCATGGTATTTTACGTCCTAACAACCCAATTAAACTATAGAGAATATAGAGTATGAAAGAGATAATTGTCCATAGCCTAAAGCAAACAGAAGATTTAGCGCGCACTTTGGCTGATGCCACTGACGGCCCGCGCGTTATTCTGCTTGAAGGCACGCTTGGCATGGGCAAAAGCAGCTTTGCACGCGCTTTCATTCGCCATTTAGCGGGGGATGACCAGATGGAAGTGCCCAGCCCGACATTCACATTGCTGCAAAGCTATGACACAGCTAAAGGCGAAGTTTGGCATTTTGACCTCTATCGCCTAAATGACCCGGAAGAAATTTGGGAGCTCGATTGGGAGGATGCCGCCGCACAGCATATAACATTAGTGGAATGGCCTGACCGCCTTGGCCCCTATACGCCAAAAAACGCACAAACCATTACAATCTCCGCGCCGAAGCTCATACAGGGCTCGAAATCTGATACGGAATCCGATGCGGAAAACACGCGGATATTCACTATATCCGATTGACCGCTTAGCCCCCGTGCTTTATCAATTTAACTATGATTAAACGTGGATTTATACTTGCCGCTGGTGAAGGGACGCGTCTGCGTCCGCATACAGATACAATGCCCAAGCCAATGGTGAAAATCGCAGGCCTGCCGATTATTGATTATACAATCGAAGCCCTGCAGCAAGTCGGCGTCCAAGACATTGTCGTTAACACTTGCTATAAAGCCGAAGTTATTGAGGCGCATTTAAGCGCACGCACCCAGCCCAATATTATTATATCGCCAGAAGATACGCGCCTTGAAACGGGCGGCGGCATTAAAAAGGCGCTTCATCATTTCAACGATGAGCCCTTTTATATCATTAATGGCGACGCCTTATGGCAGGACGCAAAGCCGAGTCACAATGGTGCATTGACCCAACTTGCATCGCTTTGGGATGCAGAGAAAATGGATGTTTTATTGCTGTGTATTGACTGCAATAATTTTGAAGCCAAAGAAATTAATGGTGATTATACCATCAGTGATAATGGCCGCGCCAAACGCCGCCTAGACAAAACAGGCAGCCATATGTTTACGGGGCTTCGCATATGTCACCCGCGTATTTTTGAGGGCTGCCCAGAGGGGGCTTTTTCTTTTCTTGAACTTATGGATAAGGCCGAGGCAAACGGCCGCCTTTATGCCGGCGCCTATGATGGGCAGTGGCATCATATAAGCACCGCTGACGACCTCGCCCGCGTTGATGCCCTCTATCGGGAGGCCATTAATGGCGCATAATCAAGATATAAACGACGTACATAGCCAGACCATTTATACCATCCCTGCTTATTATCCGTTTTTGGATACTTTGGCGCGCGGCATATTAGAAGACTATGCTGACAAAGCTATTGAGCTGCGCCATTTACGCATATTACTCCCAACCCGCCGTGCCTGCCGTAACCTTCGTAATGCTTTTTTACGAGTCACAGATGGTCAGCCGTTTATTTTGCCGCAGCTTGTGCCGATTGGTGATTTAGATGAAGACGAATTAAAACTCACGGCGTTGACTTTGGGCAAAACAGATGAGATCACGGCGATTAAGCCCGCTATATCGCCCTTGCGCCGCCGTTTATTGCTCGCGCAATTAATCCAGAAAATCCCCGATCAACATACACGCCCAGAACAAGCCATTGCGCTTGCTGATTCTTTGGCGCGCTTAATTGATAATGTCCATAACGAGAATTTATCATTTGAACAATTAACGCATCTCGTCTCCGATGAGTTTGCGACTCACTGGCAAATCACGCTGAACTTTCTTGAAATCATCCGCCTGCATTGGCCGGCTATACTCGAAGAAGAAGGCTGCGTTGATCCTGCCGACAGACGCAATCAGCTTATTGCTTTGCTGCTTGATTTATGGCGCGCCGCACCACCAAGCCACCCAATTATTGCAGCGGGCATAACAGGGTCAATGCCAAGCACCGCATCTTTGCTTAAAATGGTGTCTTGCATGGAATATGGGCAAGTTATTTTGCCTGGCTTAGACCCATATATTGATATCTTAAGCTGGGATAATCTTGATAACTCGCACCCCCAATCAGGCTTTCATCGCTTGCTTGGCTTTATGGGCGCCGAGCGTGAAGATGTCCATTTATGGCCACATTGCGAAGGACAGCCGCGCCCTGCGGATTACATACAAGACCGCCTATTACTCGCCAGTGAAATGATGCGCCCTGCGCAAAGCTGCCATTTATGGGCGCGCATGGATCAAGACGTACAAAAACGCGCGGAAAATGCGCTGCATGATATAAAAATGATCACGGCCAAGACCGAGCAAGAAGAAGCTGAGAAAATCAGCCTGTTACTGCGCGAAACGCTTGAAGACCCGAGCAAAACCGCGATCGTCGTCACGCCTGACCGTAGCCTTGCCCGCCGTATTGGCGCTGCGATGCGCCGCTGGGATATTCAGCTTGATGATAGTGCGGGCACGCCAATGCATTACACGCGCATTGGGGGCTGGCTACAAACCAGCGCCGCTTTTTTAATCGAGCAATGCCGCCCATTACCCTTTTTGAACTTCATGCATCATCAGCTTGCCGCTTGCGGAATGGATGATAAAGATATTGCGCCAATAGCCAGCGCCTTTGACCAATATGTCTTGCGTGGCGCTGCGCCATTAACAGGATTTGATGGCTTGCGAGAGCGTATACATGCACGCCTCAAAGACGAGCGCATCACGCCAAGCCGCGCGCAAGAATGCTCTGCGTTTCTTGACCATTTACAAAGCCTCACTGTGCCTTTTTACGAACTCGTTGAAACAGGAAAACATGATTTTTCTGTGTGGTTAGACGCCCATATTGAAATCGCCGAAGCGCTTGCCGCTCAGCCTGAAAAATCGGGCGCGGCGCGTCTATGGAGCGGTGAAGATGGTGAAGAAATCGCCGCCTTTTTAGCCGAGTTAAAACGCCAAGTTTATAACCTTCCCAAAGTCAGCGGCGAGTCGTATATGGCGATTTTGGTGCAGTTGATGCGCTCTATTTCTGTGCGGCCGCTTTATGGTACGCATCCTCGCTTGCAAATATTAGGGCAGTTAGAAGCGCGGATGATCGGGGCTGATGTCATGATCCTCGCTGGCCTCAATGAAGGCACATGGCCTGCTGATCCCGGGCATGATCCATGGATGTCGCGGCCAATGCGCGCTGAATTTGGCTTGCCTGCTTTGGAACAATCCATCGGACAAGCGGCGCATGACTTTGTGCAATGCTTCGCTGCCCCGAAACTCTATTTCAGCCGTGCTGAGCGCAAAGATGGCGCGCCGACCGTGAGCTCGCGTTGGCTTTTACGGTTAAATGCTGTGCTGCAAGCGACAGGTCATGTGATGGATGATTTGAACTTCCCTGAAATTAACGCATGGCATGAAGCCCTTTGTGAAAAAGGTGAAAAAGGCACGCAACTGCAAAAAAGCACCGCCCCTTATACGCGCCCAGAACCACGCCCCCCTGTTGCCGTGCGCCCTAATGGTCTTGCTGTCACCAGTATCGGCAAATGGATGCGTGACCCGTATAGCATTTATGCGCGTAAAATACTGAGATTAAGCAAATTAGACCCTATTGAAAAAGACGCATCAAACCTCGACCAAGGCAATTTTTTACACAAAGTGCTTGAGCGCTTCGTTAAAGCCCACCCTGTACTTATGCCGCCCGATGCGAAAGATTTAATTTTAACAATCGCACAGGATTTAAAAGAAGAATGGCCTGAGGCCAAAAATATTCCGAGCTTTTGGTGGCCTAGATTAGAACGTGGCCTTGATTGGTTTATTGACCATGAAAACTCATGGCGCAAATCAGGCGCAATGCCATGGAAAATGGAAGAAACAGGTCACATTGAATGGGAAGGGTTTTCTTTAAGCGGCACGGCTGATCGCATCGATGCGCGACCCGATGGCTCGCAAGTTATTATTGATTACAAAACCGGAAGCTTGCCTGAACAAAAAGATATTCGCGCAGGCTATGAGCCGCAAATGCCGCTTGAAGCGATCATCCTTGACCATGCAGGTTTTGGCGATAAATCCCAGACGGGTGATTTGCAATTTTGGCGGATAACAGGCGGCCAGCCGCCTGCCGAAGTTAAATCATTTAGCAAAAACATTGCAGAGCTTGTCGATGAAGCGGCCGACGGCCTCAGCCGCCTTATCAAAGCCTTTGAAAGTGCTGATACGCCTTATTACAGCTTGCCTGATTTAAGCGCCGCGCCGCCAGAAGCGTGGCAAGATTACGCCCATCTCGCGCGCGTTGCTGAATGGGAAATGAATGAACAGAAACCCGAAGGCCTTCAAGATAATGAAACTCTAGACACAGTGATCGGGGATAAAAATGTCAGCGCAGAATAATATTGCCCCTATAGGCCATACGGCTCTGGCTAATCTGCCCGATCCTAATGTCTCACAGCAAGAAGCCTCAAACCCTGAAGCCTCTGTTTGGGTGAATGCTTCTGCGGGGACTGGTAAAACGAAAGTCCTGACCGATCGTGTTTTGCGCTTATTACTGCCTGATGCTGACGGCAACCGCCAATCGAGCCTTGCGACGCGCATTTTATGTATCACCTTCACCAAAGCCGCGGCGAGTGAAATGGCGACGCGCGTTAATAAAATTTTGGCACAGTGGGCTGTTTTGCCTGATGATGAGCTCTATACCGAATTAGAAAAATTACTCGCGCAGCCGCCCTCGGAGCGTCAAATCACCACCGCGCGCCGTTTATTTTCTGATGTGATTGATGCACCTGGCGGTTTGAAAATCATGACTATTCATGCTTTTTGCCAATCTGTATTGGGGCGCTTCCCTTTAGAAGCCAATATCCCGCCAAACTTCTCTGTTATTGATGAAGCCGAAGCGCTTAAACTTGTGACTAATGCCCGTCGCCGCGTCTTAGCGCCTGAGCGTTTAAACACCAATCCTGAGATCAGCGCCCTAATGGGACGCCTCGCCGCTGAAAAAAACGAGGACCAAGTCACAGAAGTGATTATGAATGTGCTCTCAGAGCGCATGCAATTACGCCGCGTCCTTGAGAAATTTGATGAAAAAGAAGAATTCTTCACAGCGCTTTGTGATGATTTACAATGCCCAAAAACCATTGAAGCGGCGGATATTTTAGCCCCCTTAGATATGCCCGCTTTGTGGGAACATGCCCGTATCATGCAAAATACAGGCGGCAAAAAAGAACAAGAGCGCGGGGCAAGCCTGCAAGCTTGGCTTGAAAAAGATGCCGCTGCGCAGCTCGAATCCTTTTCTGATCTGCCGCAAGTTTTTTTAACCGCAAGCAAAGGCACGCCTTACAGCCTAACGAAGGGCTTTGTTAAAGAAAACCCGAGCGTAGAGCAAAATATTGAAGATTTTCTAGAAGCCATCACCGCGATAGATCAGCAGCTAAAAAATCACAATAGCGCCGCATTAACCGCTGACCTGATCTTCCTTGGCCAATATGTCTTGGAAGATTATAAGCGCGAAAAAGAATTACTGGGTGTTCTGGATTATGAAGATCTGATTTTCAAAACCCATGCCTTGCTTAAAGGCGAAGACACGGCGCGTTGGGTGTTGTTTAAACTGGATGGCGGGCTTGATCATTTATTGATTGATGAAGCGCAAGATACCAATCCCGAACAATGGGAAATCATCGACACACTCTGCACCGAATTTTTTGCAGGATTTTCCGCGCGCGATGAAATTAATCGGACGATTTTTACCGTGGGCGATGAAAAACAATCTATTTATTCTTTTCAGCGCGCTGACCCAGATGCCTACCAAAATATGCGCCATCACTTCCGCGCGCAAATCGATCAAGCCGAGAAGCTCTGGTCTGATGTTGATATGACGGTATCTTTCCGTTCAACAAAAACCATTCTTGACCTTGTTGATGCGACCTTTGAAAGCCCCGCTTTGCGCCAAACACTTGGCCCATCTTATAATATCGACGCGCTTAAACACCATAGCTATCGTGAAGGCCATGCCGGGCACGCCGAAATTTGGCCGATTATCGAGCCAGAAGCTGACAAAACCAAAGAAAAACCGCAAGGATGGCAATTACCGCTCGAAATAAAGCGTCAAAACCTGCCTGAAACGCAATTAGCCGACCAAATAGCACGAAAAACGCGCGAATGGTTGCGTGAAGGGCGATTATTACCATCAAAAGGCCGCCCAATCCATGAAGGCGACATTATGGTGCTGGTCAAAAGCCGTTCCAAAATTGTTGGTGAGCTGTTACGTGCTTTTAAAAAATATGGCCTTGCCGTGGCGGGGGTTGATCGCATTGTCTTGAGTAAGAATATTGCGATTATGGACTTGCTGGCTTTGGCACAAATCAGCCTTTTGCCCGAGGATGATTTAAGCCTCGCTTGCATTTTAAAATCGCCCTTTATTGGCATGAGTGAAGATCAGCTCTTTGATCTTTGTCATGGTCGCAAAGGCTCGCTCTGGCAAACACTTAAACAACATAAATCATACGTTGAGACCGCTGAATGGATTAAACGACTCAGGCGCATTGCGCATAAAGAACGCCCCTATGAATTTTTCAATATGGCGCTGAATACAGCTTGCCCGCAAGGTGATACAGGTTATGGCGCGCTGATTAACCGCCTAGGCGGCGACATTGACGAAGCATTAAGCGAGTTTCTCAATTTAAGTATTCACTACGAACAAGATAATTTACCAAGCGTGCAAGGCTTCCTTAACTGGTTTAGCACGCGAGACGCCACCGTGAAGCGCCAGATGGAAGAAGCTGGAGGCGAGATACGTATTATGACCGTGCACGGCTCCAAGGGCCTACAGGCACCGATTGTCTTCTTGCCTGATACATTGCAAGGGCGCGATGGTGTACGGGAAGATAATAACTTACTTTGGCCGAATCAAACGGGGTACGCATTCCCCCTTTACTCACCGCGCAGCGCCGATCAGCCAGAGCGCTTTAAAATGGCCAATACCCAGATTAAAGAAAAGCAGCAAGCCGAATATAACCGCCTACTTTACGTGGCGATGACCCGCGCCGAAGATGAGCTGTATATTTGCGCCAGTGGCAAAGCACCAAAGAGCCATCGCAATAGCTGGTATCACTTAATAGAAGATGGCTTCACCCATTTAACCGCGCTTGAAGACTCTGATGGTCGCCGCATCATTAATGAGCCACAAACCGCCCCGTTAAAAGCGCCGACGGTGCAAGCCTTGCCTTCAGACGCAAAGCCGCTTAACGCGAGCGCCCCCGAATGGATGTTTAAGCCGCCTGCGCAAGAACCAACGCCAACGCGACCTTTATCGCCCTCTCGCCCTGATGAGGACGAACCAGCGGTTAATTCACCGCGTGATGCGGATAATAGTTACCGTTTCTTACGCGGTAATATTACGCATAAATTATTAGAAATTTTGCCGTCTCTTCCCGCTGAGTATTGGGCGAAAGCCGCGCAGCGTTTTGTCGAAGATAGCGGCAAACAATTATCAGAGAAGATTAGAGCTGAAATCATCCATGAGACTCTGCGCGTATTAAGCCACCCAGAATTTGCAGCAGTTTTTGGTGAAGGCTCTATGGCTGAAGTACCGATCACGGGCAAGCTTAATGATCATCAAGTTATTAGCGCTCAGATTGACCGCATGGTGGTGACCGATGATGAAATACTCATCGTTGATTTCAAAACCAACCGCCCTTCACCACAACACGCTAAAGACATTCCACCGATTTACCGTAAACAGCTTAAGCTTTACGCCGAAGTCATTGCTAAAATTTACCCTGCACATAAAATCCGCACAGCTTTACTTTGGACGGATCGCGCAGATTTAATGGAAATTGAGCATAAAGATTAATTGTTATCGGGGCATATCACGATGCTGCATATTGACGTTATAGCCTTGCTTTTTGAGCTGCGTGGCGAGTTTTTCCGTACAATAAACCGAGCGGTGCTTGCCGCCCATACAGCCAAAACCAATAGTCAGATAGCTTTTGCCTTCTTTTTGATAGCGCGGTAATAAAAGCGCCATCATGGATGTTATATTCGCCCAAAAGGCTGCGAAATCCTCATCTGCGGCGACATAAGCACCGACGGCTTCATCTTGCCCTGTTAGATTTCTTAAAGCTGCATCCCAATGCGGGTTGCGTAAAAATCGTACATCGAAAACCATATCAACATCACGCGGCGCGCCTTGTTTAAAGCCAAATGATTTAATCGTAATTTGCATCTGGCTCGCCTCGTTAATCGCGAATTTATGCAGAAAATCATCCCGTAAATCGTGAACCGATAAGGTTGTGGTATCAATGCTATAATCTGCATGCCCCAATAAAGGCTCTAAAATTTCAGCCTCCATTCTAATGCCGTCGCTGACGCTGCGATCATTAGCCATGGGATGCGGGCGGCGCGTTTCTGAATAACGCTGCTGTAATTTAACATCATCACAAAGCATAAAGACAAGCTGCGCTTCATAACGTGCATCACCATTAAGGCGTTCAAGCTCCGCGAGTAATTTCTCGGCTGAAAAATAACGTGTGCGCGTATCAATGCCTACGGCTATATGTGCCGGCGGTTCTTCAGCATCAATAAGCGAGCCGACAATATGCAGCGGAATATTATCAAAAACTTCATAGCCTAAATCTTCGAGTATTTTTAAACCCGTTGAGCGCCCTGCCCCTGAAAACCCTGTAACAAACAGGATTTTGGTTTTATCTGCGCCGCTTCTATTGTCACCATTCATTGTTAGCTCTCCTCATAAACAGGCAAGATCACAGTAAATTGCGCGCCACCAGCGGGGTGATTATCCGCTTTGATTTTACCGCCATGCGCATGAATAATTTGACGACAAATCGACAGGCCAAGCCCTGAGTGCATACCAAAAGTCGTTTGTTCGCGCCGCTCAGTATAAAAGCGTTCAAAAATGCGCTCTAGATTAGCGCCGCTAATGCCTTGGCCATGATCGCGGAAGGTGATTTCAACGCAATGTGGGCTTGCCCATATATTTACGCCAATTTCTATGGCGCTGTTTGCTGGGGCGAAGGATAAAGCATTACTCAGGATGTTTTCAAAGACTTGTAGCAAACGAATCGTACTGCCTTTGACCAGCACAGCGCTGAGCTGATCGCTCGTTCCTGTATCCGGGGCTTGGCTTGGCTTCGTTAAGACAATATTGGCGTATTTTTTGTCGCTATTGCGTTCCAAAAACTGTTCAATATAATCAACTGCATCACGCAATACTTGCGTTATATCAATGGGCTCAAGGCGTTCACGCGCCAGTTCCGTATCAAGGCGCGAGGCTTTGGAGATATCTGTAATTAGGCGATCCATACGATCCAAGTCATGCAGCATGATCGATAATAATTTTTCCTGCTTTTTCTTATCCTTAACGATCGCCGATGTTTCAATCGCGCTGCGCAAAGACGTTAGCGGATTTTTAAGCTCATGGGCGACATCGGCAGCAAAAGAATCAATGCTATCAAGGCGCTGAACAAGCTCAGAGGTCATCGCTTGCAAGGTCTCAGACAGCACACTAATTTCATCGCCGCGATTTGAAAAATCAGGAATATCTTGGTAAGTGCCCTCACCTTGCCTAATTGCCTCCGCCGCCATCGCAAGGCGACGTAAAGGGTGACCGATATAAGCCGCCAAAAACAGTGAAAGCAATGTGATAAATAATAAAGAGACCAAGATCGTATTAATCATATTGGCGCGCAACGTCATCAACATTTTTTCAGCGCTAATCTCGTCATAAAGTATGACCATATTGCCGATATAGGCGCCCGCCGAAGTGATTAAGGGGCGGAAAACCGCGACCTCCATTTTCTTTTTCGATGAACGAAACAGACGAAGGTCAGGCATTTGACTCTGCAGATTAAAATTAAACGGCAAGTCATTTATGCTGTTAATTTCGGGCGGTATGTTAAAGATCGGTATAGTATTAGATTTTGTGAAAAGCTTATTGATTAAGCGTGTCTGCGCGGATACAGGTTCCGCCGCTTTATTTAAGCGCGCTTTTGATAAATCAGGTTTGTCGATTGCTGTGCCATCAATATCAAAAAGGAATATGGCCGCATTTGTGGCTTGCATATGGTTATCAAGCAATAAAGCCGCATTTTTCAAATCATCTGAAAGCTCATATAAGGCCAAATAGCTGTTGGATAAGATTTGTGCTTCACTGGTGATTTTTTCAAGTTCGCCGGCGATAAGCTCATCTGTATAATCAAGCGCGCTAAAAGCCGAAAAGATAATCACGACCATTGCTAGAATATTTAATATAAGAAGGCGCTGCGTAATACTGGTACGGCTCCGCCCAGCGCTACTCCAACGACGGTTGAGCTTATTGTACTTCTCGCCTGAAAATTCATCCGTTGGTTCTAGGGCATTATGCGTGTGGCTTAATATCCTTGAAACGATAGCCGATCCCGTAGAGGGTTTCGATTTGGTCGAATTCTGAGTCTGCGATTTTGAATTTTTTTCTGACACGGCGTATATGAGCATCTATTGTTCGATCATCTACATAGATATTCGCACCATATGCGCTATCAATCAACTGATCTCTGGAAAGAACTTGCCCTGGGCGTGAAATAAGGGCCTCAATCAGCATGAACTCTGTCACGGTCAAGTTAACGGCGATGCCTTTCCATTCGCATAAATGACGCGCTTTATCCATAAACAAAGCCTCTTTTTTCGAATCTACGCTTTTCTCGTCTAGATTTTGATCTGAAATTTGAGCGCGCGCCGCTTCTCTGCGTAAAATAGTTCTGATGCGTTCTATCAATAAACGCTGTGAAAAAGGCTTGGTAATATAATCATCAGCGCCAAGGCGCAGGCCTAGAACTTCATCGACCTCATCATCTTTCGATGTTAAGAAAATCACAGGCACAGCCGATTCTTTTCGTATGCCTTCCAGCACACCCAAACCATCAAGGCGCGGCATTTTCACATCTAAGACAACTAAATCTGGTGTGTCTTCGAGAACATGGGCAAGCCCTTTTTCGCTATCGGCATGGGTTGTGACATCGAAATCTTCGGCTTCTAAGGCCATAGATACACTGGCTAAAATGTTTTCATCATCATCAATTAAAGTGATTTTTTGCATTCTCGTCTGCCCCTAAAACTGACCCCGCTAAATATAAAGATCCGCATATTATAATATGGATTTTTTTCTTAGCGTCTTGTTCACCCTGCGCTTTATGCTGACATGCAATAAATTCAAGCGCCTGTTCTACACTCTCATATGCACCAAGCCTCTGGCAAGCCTTATCCGCTTCTGGGCAAGCTTGCACAAGCAAATCTTGCGGCGCGTAACTATGCCATGACGTTGGTACAGGTACAGTAGCAATACCGTTTATAACCGCGCGTAATGGCGCAAAGAACGATTCTGGCGTTTTCGTATTAATCATGCCAACAACCAAATAAACAACGCAATCTTCTACTTTTTTCCAGCTGCGTATTTGTGCGGCTAGCGCAATAGCGGCGCTATCATTATGCGCGCCATCCAACCACAGATCAGCCTGTGATGGCACAAGAGAGTGGTAGCTATGATCTTCAAGATTTTGCATGCGCGCGGGCCATTTTGTAGCACTCAGATGCCCCAATAGACTAGCCACACTCACGGGTTCCTGGCGTTTCTGTGCAAGGATTATCTTCGCCGCGATTAACGCCATCGCTGCATTGCCGTATTGATGCTGCCCTAATAGAGGCAATTCGGGCAAAACATAAACGCTTTCCTCAATCGGCCAGCCATATTTGGCTTCAAGCATTAAGCACGCCGTGCCATTTTGATCGTTATCAATAAACCAATCTTGTCCCGCGCAATAAAGCGGCGCGCCTTTTTCTTCAGCTTCTTGGCGGAAGACATCATAAACTTCGGGAAATATTTGCGGCCCTATAATGCAAGGCACACCAGCCTTCATAATACCTGCTTTTTCTCTGGCTATTTGCGCAATATCGCTGCCTAAAAACGCTTCGTGATCGCGCGATATAGTCGATATCATGGTTAAAGCGGGTGATTCGAGCACATTAGACGCATCGAAACGACCGCCCATACCCGTTTCAATCAAGCTAAAATCAGCCTCATTCTCAGAAAAGACTTTAAAGGTCGCGGCTGTGATAGCCTCAAAGAAAGAAATTTCATTGTCCTCGTAAAGCGGCTCAAGCCCTTCGAGTAAATCTAACAAATCCTGCGTTTCAATAAACTTACCCGCCACGTAGAAACGTTCATGTAGAGAAATCAGATGCGGGGAGGACATTTTATGAATGCGTAAGCCTTCGCCTTCAAGCACGGCTTGTAAAAAAGCAAGGCTCGAGCCTTTACCATTTGTACCGGCGATGTGTATAGCTGGGGCTATTTTGTTCTGCGGCTTGCCAAGCAGATCCAAGACATGAGCGATTCGCGTCGTGCCGGGCTCAATTTCATTCTTATAATAATGATGATAGCGTGCGAGAACGTCATCCAAACGGGTAAGGCGCGCTGCGTCTTCTGTATCTTTCGCTAAAAAGTTAAGCGCTTGGCCCATATAAACCCCTTACAGCCCGTGCCTTGAAAACGCGTTTATTTACGACGCTTTTTTCTGTATCACTTCGCCAGTAATAGCGGCTTTATCTTCAGAATTTACAGCATCAAGCTGCATTTCTTTAGATTTTTTTGACACAGTATCAATACTCACAACCGCCTTAGCGCTGGCTTTGGCATTCGCTTTAGAATCCGTTTTTGCACTGGCTTTAGATTCAGACTTCTTTGTCTTCTTGCCTTTGCCTTTAGGCGCAGCAATTTTTGGTGCCATTAAGAAACCAAGTATGCGGCCGATTGTTTCATTGAGATCCTTACGAGAGACAACCATATCAACCATGCCATGCTCTAATAAATACTCCGCCGTTTGGAAATCATCCGGCAGTTCTTCACGGATAGTTTCTTGGATCACGCGTTTACCAGCAAAACCAATTGTCGCGCCTGGCTCGGCTATATGCACATCACCGACCATCGCAAAAGAGGCGCTAACGCCACCTGTTGTTGGGTTTGTCAACAGAACGATATAAGGAAGGCGCGCGCGTTTAACGCGGTTCACAGCGATAATCGTCCGCGGCATTTGCATTAGGGATATAGCTCCTTCTTGCATACGTGCGCCGCCAGAGGCTGGAATAATAATTAAAGCTGATTTGGTTTTCACAGCAAGCTCAGCGGCGACAACAATACCTTCGCCAACGGCTGCGCCCATTGAGCCGCCCATAAATTTAAAGTTAAACACGGCGCTAACCACAGGGCTGCCGCCGATTTTACCCGTTGCAATAACAATCGCGTCATCTTCATGGGTTTTTAAGCGTGATTCTTTCAAACGATCCGCATATTTTTTGCGATCTTTGAATTTTAAAGGATCAGAAGGAACTGATTTATTTGCGTGGCGCTTATATTCGCCGTCATCAAATAAAACCGTGAGGCGCTCATCAACAGAGATCGCCATATGGAAGTTACAATGGTGACAAACATGAATGTTTTCAGTCAGTTCGCGATGAAAAATCATATTGTCGCAAGCAGGGCATTTATGCCACAGATTCTCAGGGACATCTGTTTGCGCGCCAACTAAAGAGCGTATTTTAGGTCGAATAAAGTTACTTAGCCAGTTCATATTACTCACTGCGTTTTGTTAAATTAAGCTGCCATAATCCCGAATACAGGCAAAAAGTCAAGTTTAAACAGTTTTGCTATTTTAGAACTCAGCCCCCGTTTGGTGCTTTAGCCTGCTCTAAATTGATCCGCTTTATAGCTACCGAGTATTTGAACGCTTTTCGCAAAAAACTCTAATTCAGCCATGGCATAGGCAAAACGTTGCTCGGCAGGATGCGCTTCAACCTCAACATAAAAATGCGCGGCTTTAAACTGTGCGTCAATATAGCTTTCCAATTTTGCCATTTGTATATTATTGGTCGCAAAACCACCAAGCGCTTTATATAAGGCACTGGGTATATTTCCGACATTAAAAATAAAGCTGGTAATGACTTTTTGGCTCGAATCAAAAGGGAAATCTTGTGGCTCCCGCGCCAAAACAAGGAAGCGTGTCGTGTTATGAGCTTCATCCTCAATATTCTCTTTTAATATATCAAGTCCATAAAGATTGGCTGCCAATACCGAAGAAATAGCCACGTGTTCTTTATTTCCCCATTGTGCAACATCGCGCGCCGCGCTCGCCGTATCCGCATGAACATGCGATTCTAGGCCGTATTGATTAATGAGCTTTTGGCATTGCGGCAAAGCGTGCACATGGCTATGGACGTGCTTTGCGTCCTCTATTTTAGCCCCTTTAACGCCGACAAGAGCATGATGGATGGCCTGAAAATGCTCACCAATTATCGATAAACCGCCTTTAGGGAGCAAACGATGGACATCAGCCACTCGTCCAGCCAGCGTATTATCAATCGGAATCATCGCCAAATCAGCTTCGCCTGTGCGCGTTTTGACAAAGGCGTCAGCAAAAGACGTACTCGGTAAGCTTTCCCATTCAGGATATGCACTACGGCAGGCAAGGTCTGAATAGGCGCCTTTAGCCCCTTGAAAGGCAATTTTTTTCGTCATAATTTTAAACTCATCACAAATAATTTCATTGTAATGATATTAATGACTTAACAAATAATGTGCAATTGTCTAAACTCACTTCTAGTAATTTTTAACGCGTATAGTAATAGGCACCACGTCATGAATAATATGGAATTTAACAAGATTTTTGCCGCGATCTTAGTTGCGGGCATTATTGCTATGTTCTCAGGTTTTATCGCTGATACACTGGTTCACCCAAAGAACCTAAAAGAAGATGCGGTTAAGGTTGATGCTGGCGAAGCGACGCCTGCAGGCACAGTGAAGAAGGCTGCGGTCGCAGATCCCATACTTGCCATGTTGGCCGATGCAGATATTGAACGCGGCAAAAAGCTTTCAAAAGCATGCGCTGCTTGTCACAGCTTTGATAAAGGCGGCAAGAACGGTACTGGTCCAAACTTATACGGTATGGTCGGGGCAACAAAACAAGCTCATGCCAACTTTAGCTATTCAGGTACATTGAACAGTCAAGGCGGAGACGTCTGGACTTATGCAGAGCTTAATAAATTCCTTTGGAAACCAAAAAAATATGCGCCAGGCACAAAAATGAACTTTATTGGCTTTAAGAAACCAAAAGATCGTGCCGCTATTATTGCTTGGTTGCGCACAGCATCTGATCTTCCCGTTGCCCTACCTTCCGCGAAAGAAATCGCCGATGAAGGTGCCCATCCGATTATCACGCCTGGCGTGATGCATGATCGTATAGATTAATTGCACTGATAATCGATACAAATAAACAACAAAAACCCCGCCATGATTATGAGCGGGTTTTTTTATGATCATGCTTATTAGATCTTGATAGCAAACTCATGTCTTGATGCCCTGAGACGCTTTGAGATGCCCTGAACAGAGAGCTCTTGTGCAGCGCACAACATTCACAGGCTTTTGATGGATAAAAAACCATGCTAATACTAGATGCATCGCAATAAATATTAATATGATGATTAAAGAAAATAGTTGCTGATTTTTATTTCTACATAAAGGATTTATAAGATGGCCCCCTCAAAAGCACCGAAAGAACATACCCACGATCAGAAAAGCTACGCACCAAGCGCTGCTTTTGCCAAAGATGCGCATGTATCCTCAATGGCAGAATATGAAGCACTGTATAAGCGCTCTATTGATGATCCGGAAGGCTTTTGGGGCGATATGGGGACGCGTCTTGATTGGTTTAAGAAGCCAACAAAAATAAAAAACACCTCTTTTGACGGTGACGTTGATATTAAATGGTATGAAGACGGCACACTTAACGCCTCTTACAACTGCATTGACCGCCACCTGCCAGAAAAAGCCAATGATACGGCGCTGATCTTTGAAGGTGATGACCCTAATGACAGCTATCCTGTCACTTACGGCACATTAAAAGACAAAGTCTGTCAGCTGGCCAATGCTATGAAAGAACGCGGCGTTAAAAAAGGCGATCGCGTGACTATTTATATGCCGATGATTTGCGAAGCCATTTATGCGATGCTCGCTTGCGCTCGCATTGGCGCTGTACATAGCGTCGTCTTTGGTGGGTTTTCCCCTGAAGCCTTGCGCGACCGGATTATCAACTGCAAATCAACGTTCTTAATTACGGCCAATGCAGGCCTACGCGGCGGCAAAACTGTGCCACTAAAAGCCAATGCCGATAAAGCCCTTGAAGGCTGCCCTGATGTCAAAAGCGTGATCGTCTTAAAACGCACTTCAGGCGAAGTTGCCATGCAAGAGGGCCGCGATTTATGGTGGCATGACGTTGTCGACAGCCAAGACGTTGAATGCCCGTGCGAAGAAATGAACGCCGAAGACCCACTATTTATTCTCTACACATCAGGGTCAACGGGTAAGCCTAAAGGCGTATTACATACAACAGCGGGCTATATGGTGTTTACGAGCCTTACCCATGAATTAGTGTTTGATTATAAAAAAGATGATGTTTATTGGTGCACAGCCGATGTTGGCTGGGTCACAGGGCATTCTTATATTGTCTATGGGCCGCTGGCTAATGGCGCTAAAACTTTAGTGTTTGAAGGTGTGCCGAGTTATCCTGATATGTCACGCTTTTGGCAGGTGATCGAGAAGCACAAAGTCAATAGCTTCTATACTGCGCCGACAGCTCTGCGCGCTTTACTCGCCGCAGGTGATGCGTTTGTCACGAAAACGGATCGTTCATCCTTACGCGTATTAGGCACAGTTGGTGAGCCTATCAATTTTGAAGCATGGATGTGGTATCATGAGGTCGTCGGCGAAAAACGCTGCCCGATTGTTGATACATGGTGGCAGACAGAAACAGGTGGCCATTTACTCACCCCGCTTCCGGGCGCAACGCCGACCAAACCGGGCAGTGCCACTTTCCCATTTTTTGGCGTTCAGCCACAAATCGTCAACGCGGAGACCGGCGCTGTTTTGGAGGGCGAATGTGAAGGCGCATTATGCATGATCGATAGCTGGCCGGGTCAAATGCGCAGTGTCTTTGGCGACCATGAACGCTTTAAGCAAACATATTTCACGCAATATAAAGGTAAATATTTCACAGGTGACGGCGCCCGCCGTGACAAAGATGGTTATTATTGGATTACAGGACGCATTGATGACGTTATTAATGTCTCTGGTCACCGCTTCGGCACAGCTGAGATTGAAAGCGCCATTGCGGAGCATGAGATCGTCGCTGAAGCTGCCGTCGTGGGCTTCCCCCATCATATTAAGGGTCAGGGCATTTACGCTTATGTGATCTTACGTTCAGGCGAAGAAGCCAGTGACGCGCTAAAAAAGGAAATCGTCAAAATAGTGCGTTCCATTATTGGCCCAATCGCATCGCCAGATCTTATCCATTTCACAAGCGGCCTACCCAAAACACGCTCAGGTAAAATCATGCGCCGCATATTGCGCAAAATTGCCGCGGATGAATATGACACATTGGGCGACACATCGACCCTTGCTGATCCTGCTGTCGTTGACAATTTAATTGAAGGCCATAAAGCTATTACAAGCGCGTAAAGGCCGCGCCTTAAAATAAGTTACAACAAGCCCCAACCGCCTCTATACGGTTGGGGCTTTTTCTCTATCAACGCCCTTGTAAGTTCTGTATACTCTTAACTGTTAAATTTGTTCATTACTTTTCTCATTTAGGAGTTTTACGCTATGGGGTCTTGGGTTCTTCCAGTTATTCTTGTTGTTACGGCGCTTTATATTGTCTCGCTTTACAACAAAATCATTCGCATGAAACAAACACGCGATAATGCTTTTTCTGATATTGATGTGCAGCTCAAAGAGCGCCATAATTTAATACCTAACCTCGTCAATACGGTTAAAGCTTATGCCACGCACGAAGAAAAAATCCTGACGCAAGTCACCGAAGCGCGCTCACATGCCATGTCTGGCGGCGGCAGCGTTGGTGATGTAGCAAAAGCTGAGGGCGTATTAGGCGCCGCGATGATGAACCTCATGGCCGTCGCAGAAAATTACCCTGATTTGAAAGCCGATCAAAACTTTGCTAAATTGCAAGATGAGCTGAGCAATTTAGAACAAAAAATTGCCGCAGCGCGCCGCTTCTTTAACAATGCGACGAAAGAATATAACATTTCGATTCAAATGTTCCCCGCTTCGCTTTTTGCCAAAATGTTTAACTTCCATGACGAAGAGTTTTTTGAAATGGATGAAGCTGAAAAACTGGCTGCGGCAAAGCCACCAGAAGTATCTTTTTCTTAAAATTGCGCTATCGCCGAAGGATGACTACGCATGGCGTTTAAAGCTGTTGGCTTAACCAGTCATATTTATAGTAATAATTTCAGATCAGCGATCTTGATTGCTGGTTTTCCCTTATTGCTGTTCTCAATGATTTTGGCGTTTTGTATTGGCATGTATGGCTTTGGCCTTGTTACGCCGCAGCCCGTGCCTTTTGGCCGCGCGGTTGAACAAGGCTGGTCTGTCGCGCTGCGTCACGGGCATTGGGCGTTTATTGCCGCGGCTCTATGGTTTACTATTGCCTATTTCAGCCATACCAAGCTTATTCGAAAAATGACCCATGCCCATGAGGTCACAGCAAGTGAAGAGCCTGCTTTATACAACATGCTTGAAAACCTCTGTATCTCGCGCGGCTTGCCTATGCCTTATTTTCAAATTATCGAGAATGATGCGCTAAATGCCTTTGCCAGCGGCATCAATCAAAAGACTTACTCCATTACGGTGACGCGCGGCCTGCTCAACACGTTAGAAAAAGATGAACTTGAAGGCGTTCTTGCGCATGAGCTGACCCATATCATCAATAAAGATGTCCGTTTATTAATTATCAGTATTGTCTTTGTTGGGATGATTAGCTTTTTCGCTGAAATGGCTTTTCGCTCGATGATCTATGGCCCGCGTCGCAGATCAAGCAATAGCGACAACAAAAATGGCGCTGCTTTGATGATCTTGGCCTTTGCGATTTTGATTATAGGCTATGCTTTTGCCATGCTGATCCGCTTTGCCCTATCACGTAAGCGCGAATATCTCGCCGATGCGGGCGCTATTGAACTGACCAAAAACCCCGAAGCGATGATGCGCGCTTTAATGCGTATATCTGGCCATGACACAATCAAAGACCTGCCCGAAGATGTCGAGCTCATGTGCATTGAAAACACATCAGGCTTTATGGGTATGTTTGCCACGCATCCGCCAATCGCCAAACGCATAGAAGCGATATCCGTCGTTAGCGGCGCGGCTATTCCTGTATTAGAAGCTAAGGCTGATAACCCGTGGGCGTAATAAGCTAATCAGCCTTACCTTTAAATCCCGTAGCTATGAAATAGGTCTCAGATGATTCTTTACGGCTTGAAGGTGGCTTGAAATGGCGTACGGTTTTGAATTCTGTTTTTGCCAATTTTATTAAATCATGCACAGCGCCCCCTTGGAAAACCTTGGCAATAAATGTGCCATTATCTTCGAGTATTTCACGCGCAAAGTAATAAGCGGCTTCAACCAAAGCAATAATTTTTATATGATCCGTGGCTTTATGGCCGATCGTGTTATGCGCCATATCGCTCATTACAACATTGGCTTTTTTGCCATCAAGTTCTTTTAGCAATATGTCTGGCGCATCATCCGCCATGAAATCCATCTCGATGGTGACAAGGCCGGGCAAGCCATCAACGGGCAGCAAATCAAGCGCGATGACTTTTTTAACGTTTCTTTCAAGCGCCACCTGACACCAACCACCGGGCGCTGCGCCCAAATCGACAACGGTAGAATTGGGTTTGAATATTTTGAAGCGATCATCAATATCTTTGATCTTGAAAGCGGCTCGACCACGATACCCTAAGCGCTGCGCTTCATGCACATATTGATCATTGAGCTGACGGGTAAGCCAGCGCGTTGATGAAATGGTGCGGCCATTTGAATTTTTCACATGTTCCGTTGCGTTACGCGTGGTACGCTTTTTGTTTCGCTTATTGGAGAAGTCACGCTTCTTAGTCATCGGATATGCTTTCTTTATTTGGCTTTAATTCTGCTTTAAATTCTATTCCGCACTCTTCAGAGTACCATAACCACCATAGAGGACACAAAAGCCATAAAATAGATACTAATACTTGCCGCCATATAGACAGCCCCCTTTGTATTCGGCGAATAATGCGACAAAATCAAGAAAATTATGATGAAAATGGAATAAACTATCTGCGCGCGGTTAAAAATATCCGACGTTAAAAGATTAAAAAACCCCGTATCAAAGCCTGATCCACGGACTAATTCCACCCCGATGCGCATAGTCAGCATACACAGCAACACAAAAGCGACCGCCTTAATACGCTGACCTTTATGTACAGCGACCGCCGCTATAGGGATCCAAACAAGGTCGGCCCAATCATGTAGTAATGCTGCATAGTCCATTTGATATCTCTGTCCTTATAAGGCGCGACGTTAAATTAGCACCCTATTGTAAAGTAATTACTTGGCTGTGACGATAGGTTTGTGTATTGCCATCATCCATAACCCGCGTTAGGGCAATCTGACCTGTATATGTGCCCGCAGGCATACCTTGCACCGTTTTTCGCCCAAGGGCGTAATGTTGACGGATCTTATCGCTTTCTTGCGAAATTGTACGGGTCGTATATTGCGTTCCCGCTTCGTCAAGAATATTCATGGTAATATAGTCGCCCTGACGTATATCAAACATCGACACCCAGAAAATAATTGCTTTGCTGCCTCGCACTAAAGCTTCGCCGCGCTGTCCTGTGACGATTTTATCAAAATCAGGCATAGCCGCCGTAAAACCACTATCGTAAAATTCTGGCTGATCGTCGCGCGCAGGCATTGTTTCATCCCAATAGACTTTCGATCCCGCATAATCGCGCGCGCAATCTTGCTCTACATCTAGCCCCATAAACGGATCAATAAGCGCTTTATCCTTATAAACAGATAGGTGCAAATGCGGATGTTCGGCTAGACCTGAAATACCCACTTGGCCGATTTTCTGGCCACGCTTAACCGCTTCACCTTTTTTAACGGTGATCGAATCTTCTTTTAAATGACAATATTGCGTTGAAAACCCATTGCCATGATCGATAAAAACGCCATTACCGCATTCCATGCCAGCCTTGCGTATCGCTTCAAATTCTTCTTCCGTTTTGAAATTATCTTTAACGCCATCGCGCAAGCGAACAGCGATGCCATCGCTAACCGCCAATACGTCGATGCCTTCAGCCATCGCGTGATAATCTCTTATCGCGAAATCTGTGCCCTTATGTTGATCATAGCTACGTTTTCCACAGGAATAATCTTCAACGACATCTTCCTCACGATTGACATCGACATAATAGAGCGTCCAGCAGTTCTTTCGCAGCTCACAATTCAGTGGGAAAGACATTGAAAAAGGCGTTGAATCTTGAGCCCGCACCTGTTCTGAGAGCGGTAAAAAGCACATAATAATAAATAGATAGCGTATAAGTTTCATAATCTCACTTCCTTAACAGCTCCAAAATAACATAGGGCGCAATAAACATATAGAGCGCATTATGACTTTATACGATAATTTCAAAATAAGCTCCGCCCTTGAACTTATTAAAAACTCAGCTTAGAGCATTCCACCTTAATAAAAAGATAAGAGCGGTAAAGTCAAAATTTTTTGCTGTATTTCTATTTCGCCCTATGTTACCTAATGAGCTAAGTAGAAGTTGACTATATCCGAAACCATATAAATTATAAGGTATACCGTGATGCAACTGAGTAAAGATATTGCGCTTGATTATGCGCTTTACGGCTTAAAATCAAATAACAAACGCGAATGCATGCGCGATATTGCGCAATTTATATGCAATCACAATCGCGATTTAAACAATGTTGATTTGTTTGACAAGTTACTTGATCAAGAAAAGCAAACAGGATCAGGCATTGGCCAAGGCATTGCCCTGCCGCATATACGCCTGCAAAACTTGAAGCAGCCCCTAAATATTATTGCCCATCTCGACAGGCCCGTTTCTTTTGATAGCGCTGACGGTAAAGACGTCCAAGTGATTTGGGTTACTCTCTCACCAAAAAGTGATGGCCCGCTTCACTTAACGCGATTAGCTAAAGTCTCGCGCATGTTACGTGCGCCAATGCTCGCCAAGCAGCTTTGCGAAGCGCGCAGCCTTGATGAGTTACAAGCTTTATTACTGGGCGCGGAGCAAGACTTCTCTATCGCGGCTTAAGCTATTCCCCTCTATTCCCAAGCGGCGATATTGCCCGCAATGATACGGCGACTGTCGATCCACGCTTGTGTTTCTGCACTTTACAATCCGCTTAAAACGCGCGATAAGATAGCCCCTATAAATAACCTTCTCAAGCGGTAATACAGCCATGATGCAGCGTTGGAAAATCACAATCGAATATAATGGTGCGCCTTTTTGTGGATGGCAGCGCCAGCCCGATAAGCTGAGCATTCAAAGCGCCATTCAAGATGCTCTGTTTAAATTTTGTCAGCAACCTGTTGTAATTCAAGGTGCTGGCCGTACCGATGCGGGCGTTCATGCGCGCGCGCAAGTTGCCCATTTTGACCTTGATTACCACAAGGTAATGAACGGTCATGAACTCACCAAAGCGATTAATGCGCATTTACATCCATACCCAATATCTATCGTTCAGGCAGAAATCGTCGAAGATGATTTTCATGCACGATTTGAAGCGAAAAATAAGCTCTATGTCTATCGTATTATTACGCGCACAGCACAGCTAACAATCGATAAAGGCCTCGCTTGGCACCTTCATCAAAAGCTTGACCATGAAGCCATGCATAAAGCCGCGCAATTATTACTCGGCGAACATGATTTCAGCTCCTTCCGTGCGGGTGATTGTCAGGCTAAATCGCCTATACGCAGTATTGATCGTCTTGATGTGGTCTGTACGGATTACGATGCTTTTGGCGGAAAAGAAATTACAATCAATGTTGAAGGCCAAGCCTTTTTGCATCATATGGTACGCAATATTGTCGGCTCCTTAGTGCTTGTTGGCAAAGGGAAATGGGCTGTGGAAGATATGAGCAAAGCTCTGGCCGCACGCGAGCGCAAAGCCGCAGGCCCGACGGCCGCGCCGCAAGGCTTATATCTTATGCGCATTGATTACCCCAACACTTAAAACGGCTCTAGAGAGCTAATTCTGGTGGAGAACAAGCCGCGCGCCCTATGATGAAGGCGCTTTCTATGGTTATATAATTTCATGGATAATTTTATATATATAATCGCCGGTTTCGGCTTAGGGGCGCTCATAGCAGCTGTACCATTGGCTTTACGTATCATGGCGCTCGAAAAGCGCAATGCACAGCTTGAGCAAACGCCTGAGGCCATGCAACAAAACTTTGATGCCCTTGCCAGTGAAGCATTACGCAAGAACAATGAATCCTTCCTGCAATTAGCGCGTGAGAATATCGAGAAAACGCAGAACAATAATAATAATGATTTTGAAAAGCGCCAAAAAGCCATTGCAGATATGGTTGACCCCATCAGCAAAAGCCTTAAAGACATGGAACAACGCGTCGATCATTTAGGCAAAACGGGCAACACTTTAGAAGGCCAGTTAAAAAGCTTCGCTTTAGAACAGCAGCGCTTGCGCCAAGAAACGGGCAATTTGGTCAAAGTCTTGAGCAATAGTAATGACCGCGGTAAATGGGGTGAGCTCCAATTACAGCGCGCCTTTGAAGCGATTGGCCTAATTGAAGGCACGCATTTCCGCCAGCAAGTTTATGTCAGTGACGAAAATAATCGCGGCTTAAAGCCTGATTTTGTCGTTCATATGCCCGGCGGTATGGATATTGTTATTGATGTAAAAACACCGATTGAGCCTTATTGGAAAGCATCAGAAGAAGATAGCAGCGCCTTAGAACAAGAAAACGCCATGCGTGATTTCACAGTTAAATTGCGTGAGCACCTAAAAACCATTTCTTCAAAAAGCTATTGGCAGCAATTTGACAGCCCTGAATTTGTCGTGATGTTCTTACCGACAGAAAGCTTATTTTCTATGGCGATTTCAGGTGATAAAAATCTTATTGAAGATGCCGCTAAGGCGAATGTCATATTAGCCTCACCAACGACTATGATGGGCTTATTGCGCGTTGTAATGTATGGCTGGCAGCAACAAATTGTTGCAGAGGAGGCCAAAACCATTGCGGCACTAGGCACTGATTTATATAAACGCCTCAGTACTTTTTCTGGTCATATGGAGAAAGTGCGCAAGGGCTTAAGCTCGGCGCTTGATGGCTATAATAAAGCGGTGGGATCGTTCCAATCCTCCGTCTTACCCGGCGCGCGCAAATTTAATGATTTAAAGATTGGCACAGGCGGCGCTGAACTTACAGCCCCCTCCCAAATAGAAGCCACACCGCGATTAATTGATGTTGAAACCAATAACGGCAATAGCAATAGCGATACCGCCACTTAAGCTTAAGCGCAAACTTACGGCTTATAAATCGCCTGTAATCGTGCGGCAAGTGCGTTTTTAACTGGCTGATCCAGCTCTGGCGCAAGGGTCTCTTTAGTGGTTGCTGGGCATTCATGTTGAAACTTCAGCGCTGTGAATTTATTAAAAACATCCTCAAGGCCACGAGCATTAACGGCGCCGACTTCTTTGGCTACAGTTAGCTTATCCAGTTTGTTTTCACCAACAGCAATATCAAAAAGACGTATCAAGTCAGCTGAGGGCGTATCTGCGCCATTTTCAAAGAGCTCTTTGACTAATTTTTCTTGCGTATTATCTTGGCTCATTTTCTGGCCCTTTCTTATAAGAATGCACTATTAAAAATTTATAATGCGCTAAATTCTTTACTAAACTATGAATATTAAACATATTTATGTGCTTTATGTCAACTGGGCGGGTGGAAATAAGTTTACAGCGCCCTATCTATCATCTTATAAAGAGATATAAAAATACAACACACAATACTACACACCTAGATAAGCCAGATAGCAGATAGTTATTATGAACGATATATACGAAGTCATCAAAGTCCCTAATCCCGTTTTAAAGCAAACCGCCCTAGCGGTTGAGGCTGTTGATCAAGAGATCAAAGATCAGATAACAAGAATGATCGCCACTATGTACGCCAATAGCGGCGTTGGCCTTGCAGCCAATCAAGTGGGTATATTGAACCGCATATTGGTTATGGATGTAACGCAAAATGCTGATGGCCCGGGTACGCCAATATGTATGGTTAACCCTGAAATCATCTGGGCTTCTGAAGAGCGCAGCCTCTACCAAGAAGGCTGCCTATCTCTGCCACAACAATTTGCGGATATAGAGCGCCCTGCATCTGTACGTATTTCATATTTAGATGAGAATGGCGCGGCACAAGAAATGCTGACCAACGCTGATGAAAATCTATTGCTTAACCACTGCGTACAGCATGAGATGGATCACTTAGATGGCGCCCTATTCAGCGATTATCTTTCTGCGTTAAAACGTAATATGATGATTAAGCGCGTTCAAAAGCTAGAAAAAAACCAGCACGTTTTATAAAGCTAATCATGCGCATAAATTACACCTTGATTACACCTTGATTACGCCCCGACTAAACTCCGTATACCGTCAGCTATAAATTGCACGGATAAAGCCGCAAGCAATACTCCGACAATACGCGCAGCAATAGAACTGCCTGTATGCCCTATCAAACTGACAAGGCGCGTTGAGAACAGCATAGTGAGCAATGCTATGGCCTGCACACCGATAACAGCGCAGGCAACAATGCTGATCGCCGTCATATTTGAAGCATCCGTTGCGTGGAGTATCACCGCCGTCATACAGCCTGGGCCTGCGAGCATCGGAATGGCGATCGGGTAAACCGCCAAAGAGCTCAAAGAGTTTTTATTAGAAACGGTTTCTGCGGCAAAACTATCTGGGCCTTTACTGCCCATTATTAATTGAAAAGCCGTAACAAAAAGCAGCGCACCGCCTGCCACACGGAAAGCCGCCAAAGATATCCCTAAATGGTGAAGTAAATACTCTCCAAAAAAAGCAAAGATCACCAAAATAGAGGTCGCGATTAAAACGCCTTTTAGGGCGATAACAGCGGAATCTTTTCTTGAAATGTTTTTGGTAACAGCGGCAAATACGCTGGCCGAGCCAATCGGATCAACAATAACGAAGAGAGAAATAAAGGTGGCTATAAATAAATCGAAAAGCACGATATCTGTCCCATTAAGAATCCTGTACAGACATATCTAATCAAAGAGATCTATTCAGATTTACGTTTAAAATACTGGCCAATAACGAAATCCATAAAGCCCGTAACGATTAAAGCGCCGCCGATCATTCGCACGGTTTGCGAATCCATTGACAGCATTTCAGCGATAAAATCAGGAGCAAGCATCGCTAAGAAGCCTGCGCCTAAAAATTGTACGCCCATAAAAAAGAGGATACGTGCTAAAAGCTTGTGTTGCTGGCCTTTTAAATCATCTGAACTATTGCTGTCCATAGGGGTCTAACCTGCTTCGTTTTAGATAATATTACTGCGGCACATCCGAGCTTAGAACCATGATCATTTGACGACCTTCAACGCGTGGGCCCATATCAGCCTTACCCAGGTCCTCAACATCAGAGAGCAAGCGTCTCATCACTTCCATGCCAATATCTTGGTGCGCCATTTCACGGCCACGAAAACGCATCGATACTTTAACTTTATTACCAACACTTAAAAAACGGCGAGCATTGCGCAATTTCACTTGGTAATCATGTTCTTCAGTTGTCGGGCGAATCTTAACTTCTTTGAGCTCAACTGTTTTTTGCTTCTTGCGGGCTTCGTTAGCCTTTTTTTGCAGTTCATATTTATATTTACTGCAATCAAGTATTTTGCAGACAGGAGGATCGGCATTAGGGGAGACCTCAACAAGGTCTAGACCTGCTTCATCCGCGAGCGCGAGCGCTTCTTTTATTGGCGTAACGCCAAGCATTTCGCCTTCTGCATCAATTAAACGTACGGTATCAACGGTTATCGCTGCGTTGGATCGTGGTCCGCTATCTGCTGGGCGCTGCGGTTTTACTGGTCCTCTAATGGTAGGTCTCCTAAATATTGTTTATAAATTATTTGTACAATCTACGCGAAAATTCGAAAAAATCAATCTAAATCAATGGCTATTGCGCAGTTTCTATCACATTTCGCGTTTACCACAAATCAGATCGGGCATTAATATGGTGGCTTACACGCCTCAATAATCATTTTAACAGCATCCTCATAGGGCATAACGTCTTGTTCTTTACTGCCTAAACGACGAATAGCCACGGTGCCTTCCTCAGCTTCGCGCGCACCAACAACAAATAGATGTGATGTTTTTTGTGTCATATGGTCACGCACTTTATAATTGATTTTCTCATTGCGTAAGTCCAGATCAACGCGAAGCCCTGCGGCTTTTAGCTCATCATAAATTTTTGTCGCATACTCATCGGCGCTGCTGGTAATAGTTGCAACGGCGCATTGCTGCGGCGCTAACCATAGCGGTAATTTACCGGCATAGTTTTCAATCAAAATACCAATAAAGCGCTCTAGTGAGCCGAGAACAGCGCGGTGTAACATAACAGGGCGGTGGCGCGAGCCGTCTTCACCAACAAACGTCGCATCCAAGCGTTCAGGTAAGTTGAAATCAAGCTGCAATGTCGCACAGCCCCAATCACGGCCAATCGCATCACGAACAATAAAGCCAATTTTTGGACCATAAAATACGCCATCACCTTCGCAAAGCTTATAAGGCATATCGAGTTTTTCAAGGGCGTCCATAAGGCCTTGTTCAGCCCGATCCCACATTTCATCTGTACCGATGCGCTGTTCAGGGCGTGTTTCAAGGGTGACTGTATAATCATCAAAGCCCAGATCTTTGTATATCGCGCGGGTTAGCTCACAAAAACGAATGCTTTCCTCCAAGATTTGATCTTCACGGCAGAAAATATGCGCATCATCTTGAGTGAATTGACGCACGCGCATCAAACCATGCAAAGCGCCATGCGCTTCGTTACGGTGACAACAGCCAAATTCAGCCATACGGATTGGTAAATCACGATATGATTTTATGCCTTGTTTGAATATTTGCACATGGGCAGGGCAGTTCATCGGCTTAAGTGCCATAAATTCTTTTGGCTCTTCTTTGAATACAGGGCCGTCTTCTTCGCCGCTTGGTACAACATCAGGCACAACAAACATATCTTCGCGATATTTCTGCCAGTGGCCAGATTGTTCCCAAAACTTACTATTCATAAGCTGCGGAGTTTTAACTTCCTGATAGTCTGCGCCCTCTAAACGGCGGCGCATATATTGTTCAAGCTGCTGCCAAATAACGTAGCCTTTTGGATGCCAGAACACAGAACCTTGTGCTTCGTCTTGTAAGTGAAACAAATCAAGCTCGCGACCTAATTTACGGTGATCGCGCTTTTCGGCTTCTTCAAGCTGCATTAAGTAATGCTTGAGTTCTTTATCATTGCGCCATGCTGTACCGTATATACGTGTAAGCATCGCATTATTACTATCGCCGCGCCAATATGCGCCTGCGACCTTCATCAATTTAAACGCTGTACCAACATGTTTTGTTGTTGGCATATGCGGGCCGCGGCATAAATCTTTCCACTCGCCTTGTGTGTAGATAGATATTGTTTCGCTCTCAGGCAGGTCTTCAATAAGCTCTGCTTTGTACGATTCACCAATATCGCGGAAATGCTTAATCGCTTCATCACGCGGTAATTCTTCACGTATAAATGGCGCGCCAGCTTCAACGATCTGACGCATACGTTTTTCAATGGCTTCGAAATCATCCGACGAAAAACCTTCATCTCGAGCGAAATCGTAATAAAAGCCGTTATCGATAGAGGGGCCAATGGTGACTTGCGTACCAGGGAATAATTCTTGAACGGCTTGCGCCATAATATGCGCGGCGTCATGACGAATTAATTCTAAGCCCTCTTCGTCATCGCGCTTAACGATTGAAATCAGATCACCATCATTAAGAACGGTTGAAAGATCAAGAATTTCATCATCGCGCTTAATTGCGACAGAAACTTTAGCCAGAGATTTTGAAATACTCAAAGCCAAATCAAGCCCCGTGCTGCCCGTTGGTAATTCGCGCTGCGCGCCATCAGGAAGGGTGATTGAGATCATGTCTTTTAATTCTGCTTGCGAGGCCATTTTTGCTTCATTTCTAATCAAGTTGATTTTTACAAATTTATACCTATCCATAAAAGCCGTTAAGCCCCGAAAAATCAACTGTTTTATGCATATTTATGCGGTTTTATATACGGCATAATTCAGAGCTTTAATACAGCGTCAAAACCCAACCCTATGCCATAGCCTATATTATAAAGCGTTGTAATCTAATAAAATATTAGATAAATATACCTTAAACTATATCCATATAATCTTAATCTCACGTTAACCTCAGCCCTTTAATATTATAAGGTAATCATAAATATAAGGAGTATATGAGGATGGAGAGTTTAAACGATTCCTATACGTTTGAGCATAATGGCTTCTTTCCTAAAGACCGCTATGGCGTTATCTGCGTAAAAATGACTGGATTAATTAACCACGAGAGCTTTGCGCAAAATTTATTGCCCCGCTTAAAACAGAATTACGAGAAGTATAAAGAAATACGAATCTTGGCCTATTTTGAAGATTACAAAGGCTGGCAAGCCAATGATTTCGCTATGGATATTCTTGAAACGAGCCCATATCGCCATCATATAAAGAGATTAGCACTGGTTAACCCACCCGCAGAAGGTATTAGCTTCCCTTTGCCTGAGGATGTTAAATCAGCCAATACGCTTAAATCATTTGCACAGGACGATGTCGAAGAAGCGCTGTTATGGGTAAATACTTAAATAAGGGCTCAACAAAACCTTAACTCTCGCGTTCACGCATTCAGTTATTAAGGGTTTTAATAAACGGCTTGAACCATCTGTTTTCTCGAGCATTATACTTGTTGCAACAGCTTTGATATGCTTTTTCATACCGAGCCTGACTGATTGTGGCGCAAGGCCCTATCTAAAATCGGCGTTACCCCCGACATGCCTTCCGACACAATTCGGAATATTTGTTTCCATAAAACTATTGACATATCGTTTTCCTGCTTGTAGTTTACATAGATTATGTTTTTGATTTATAGATCGGGAGAAATCTAATGCCTTCACAGGATGTCTCTGTGTCTTATGATGCAGAAAGTAACGCTCATTTTGTTCATGCTGCGGGTCATGTACACATCACTTCGGTTAAGGGTACAATATTCGGCCCAAATGGTGATGAACTTGTACCACGCTCACAAATAAAACGATTATATGAAATGATGCTTATTGACGAAGCGACCAAGGAAAGTCAACGTACTCTTGGCGCCCCCGTGCGTGGAAAAGGTTTATATTTAGGGTCTATAGTGCCTCAAATTTATGACGACAACACCGTTTCTACTGGACGAGAGTTTCATGTTTATGCCGCTCCTGAGGACATGAATACACCACCAAAATTAAGTAATTTATATATGGGGCGCGTAGGCATGAACTTTAATGCAGCAGCAAAATATTTGCCGACTCTTCAAAACTGGCACGGCCATGATGGTGCAGATTTTGGTGAGTCTCACTTAACTTATGAAAAAAACTTAATTCAAGCAATCCAACAAGATAACTTAGATGAAGTCGGCAAGTGGCACGTTCCCACTTTGCAACAGTTAAAGCTTATATTTGGGAACTCGGTTAAATATGAATTGAAGGATAGTCTTGTGTCACGAGATAAACCATTTAACAAAAAATATTATACATCCAGCTCCCATACCACAGCGTGGGGTGGGCCTGCGATCAAGGCCGCAACTAATCTCGGTGAGCATTATAATATGGACCTGCATCCGGGAGGCAGCCATCCCAATTTACGTCTGGTTCGTATGGAACTTGCATAAGCTCATAAAGCTATACTGGGTAGATTGATTTGAAACGTTACATCATAAAGGCGCGCCCTTGTTTTCAGCGGCGCGTCTTGTACATGTAAACACCATAGCGAAGTGAAATCGCATAATACTCATAAATAATTCGCAATCGGACAGAGAGAAGAAGCGCTTCTTTGGGTAAACATTTAAGAGCTCAGATCACTCTTTCTTAGCGTTCTCGCATTGAATTATTAAGTGTCTTAATAAACGGCTTCAGAATATAGTCCATAACGCTTTTCTTGCCTGTCAGGATATCAACGCTGGTGACCATTCCGGGAATAATCGGTAGTATTTCCCCCTTGCGAACCAATTCCGTTTCAAATGTACGGATGCGCACGCGATAGAAACTCTCGCCCTGCTCGTCCATAATTGTATCTGCAGAGATATTAATAACTTCGGCATCCAACCCACCGTAAATCGCATAATCATAAGCCGTCACCTTAACGACAGCGTGCTGACTTGGGTGCAAGAATGCAATATCGCCAGGGCGAATCCGCGCTTCAATTAACAGCTGATCATCATGCGGAACAATCTCGATAATGTCACTGCCGGGCTGCACGACGCCGCCGACTGTATTTATTTTCAAGTCTTTCACTTCGCCATTAACAGGCGATTTTACTTCTGTGCGGACTTTACGATCTTCCAAAGCCGCTAGAGTTTGCTTGATTGTATTCATCTCAATAGTCGCTTCAGAAAGCTTGTTCTGTGCCGTTGAGCGGGTTGTTTCAACAATCTCTCTTATGCGTGCTTCAACTTCTTTTATCGCCAAATCAGCGCGTGGCATAGACTGCATAACAGCATTTAATTCAGTGACTTTTTCTTGAATGCCACGCTCCAATTGAACAAGCTCTATACGTGGTGCTGATCCACGTTCAACCAACGGCGCAATCATTGATTTCTCTTCGCGGGACAAGGCCAATACGCGTGATAAATCGTTTTTACGTGTCGATAGCTCTAACACTTCTTGATTACGCTGGGCTAATTGTTGCTGCAAAACACTGATTTGCTGTTTTTGTTGGCGACGGCTGGCAAGAAAGCTTTCAGTTTCCTCTTTTACGCTTTCAGGGGAATTTTTTATGACCTCAGGATCAAACACTAATTCATCACTATTGGCCGCTTCCGCTTCCAGCCTTGCTGTCGTCGCAAGCAAGCCATAATAACGTGTACGATTAGCGCTATAATCAGATGCAGCAGATAGGTCACGCAAACGAAGCAGCACTTGCCCCGCTTTAACAATATCCCCTTCTTGCACCAAAAATTCTTCAACAATCCCGCCTTCGAGATTCTGAACAATTTGGATTTCGCTTGAAGGAATAACCTTACCGTCACCGCGCGTAACTTCATCAAGCTCGGCGAAATTCGCCCAAGCGATAAAGCAGATAAAAAAAGCAACAATAGCGACGAGTAGCAAATGGCGTGATAATGGAAGCTCATCATCAGAAGCAAAGAAATTCTCTGCTTTTGAACGCGCTAAATCCATCTGATCTTTCGCCCAATTACTACGAATCTTATCCCAATCCCCCTTATCATTAACCTTTAAATCAGCACTGTCTTTTGGCGATATCTTACCAATGACCTGCTTGTCTTTTGGTGGCGTATTTTTAGCCTTGGCTGATTTGCCGGCTTTATTCGCCTGATTAGGTTTATTTGGTCTTTTCGGTGTGTCGGTTTTGTTAGACATCTGTATTCTCCGCTTGCGTGCCATATTGGCGCGCTTGTAATTTCGCGATGACTTCATCCTTCGGGCCATAAGCCATAAGCTTGCCGCGATCCATCAAAATCAAGCTATCAACCAAACTCAGCATACCACCTTTATGCGTAATCAATATTGTCGTACGGCCTTTGGTAATGGTCTCAAGGCGTTGACGCAGACGGTTTTCAGAAGCGGGGTCCATCGATGCTGTCGGCTCATCAAGAATAAGTATTGGTGGATCATACAGAAGCGCGCGCGCAATTGCGATGGCTTGGCGTTGACCGCCTGAGAGCGCTTCGCCGCGCTCCCCCACTTGCGTGTCTAGGCCTGCTTCTGAATCACGCAAAAACTCCATGACGCCAGACAGTTCGGCGGCACGTAATACAGCTTTTTCAGGCGCAGTTTCGTGCCCCATGGTAATATTCTCACGCACCGAACCAAAGAAGAGTTGCGGGCTTTGTTGAACAGAACCAACATTGCGGCGTAAATCACCCGGATCAATCTGGCGCACATCCGTGCCATCAATTTGCACTGAACCACTTTCAGGTTGATAGAGATTCAAGAGCAAGCGCTCTAGTGTTGTTTTACCAGAACCAACCGCGCCAATAACGCCAACGCGCTCCCCTTGAGGTATTGAGAAATTAATACCAGAAAGCGCAGGTTTTGTTTGCCCCGGATATGAAAACACAACATCAGAATATGTTACAAGGCCGCCCATATTGGGCATTGTAATAAAATGCTTACCGGCGGGGCGCTCAACGGGTTTTTGCATCAAGTCATCCAATTGTATCAAAGCTTGCTTACTTTGATTGAAGCGAGTCAGCAAAGCGGATACTTGAGCCAGTGGCGCCATAGCGCGCCCCGACATAATAACGCAAGCGATTAAGCCCCCCATAGTCAACGAGCCATTACTGATCAAATACACACCGGCAATGACGACAGCAATAGAGGCGATCTGTTGAATAAATAGGGAATAGTTTTGTGCAAAAACAGCAATACGGCGCGAGCGGATTGACGTGCGTGATGACTTCTCAGTCAGCTCTTCCCAGCGGCGCTGTGTGTGACCTTCTGCGGCTTGAGTTTTAATGGTTTCAAGCCCTGTAATTGTTTCGAATAACAACGCATTTTTCAAGGCATTTTCATGCATAGATTCACGGATGATTTTTTCCAATGGCCTTTGCAACAACCAACCACCAATAAGGACCAACGGCATCGCCGCTAGAGGCACAAGCGCTATTGGGCCGCCAATTATAAAGATAATCAAAACGAATAATAAAGCGAAAGGTAAATCAATCAAAGTGGCTAAAGTCGCCGAAGTGAAGAAGTCACGGATCGTTTCAAACTCGCGCATATTACTGGCCAAGACGCCCGCCGAGGCCGGCCGCGAAGCGAGCTGCATACCCAAAATTTGCTCAAACAACATTGATGAAATTTTTACATCAGCTTTACGCCCCGCATAATCAAGAAAATGCGCGCGTAAATTCTTTAATATAAAATCAAAGATGAAAACAATTAATACACCAAAGGCCAAGACCCAAAGCGTTTCAAATGCCTTATTCGGCACAACGCGGTCATAAACATTCATAATAAAGAGTGAGTTGGCCAAGGCAAATAAGTTAATAAGGATCGCCGCCACGCCGCTTTCCGCATAAATTTTACGGTTAGCTTTTAACGTTGCCCAAAACCAATCACGCGTATTATCAATAGTCGCGGGGCCTGCGCGGTCATCAATTTGCGCTTCAGGGCGCAAGAAAAACGCATAGCCATTATAGGATTCTTTTAGCTTCTCTAAGGAGATTATTTCTTTAGCGTCAGGGACTTCAGGAAACTCAACGAGGCATTCAAACTGCCCGTCACTGCCACTCGTCACATCCCAAATAATGCACGCCTGATTGCCATGCAACAGAGCGATACAAGGAAAAACAGGTAAAGAGGCGAGTGCCTCTAAAGAGCGTTCAACCAAACGGGAATGCATACCGGCGCGCTCAGCTGCGCGGGCAAATAAGACTGGCGAAACGCCTTCTTTAGAAATAGGCAAACCTGCGGTTAGGGCATTAAGTGAAGTACGGCGCCCATAATGTGCCGCCATTATTTTTAAACATTCTAAACGGGGGAAACGCTGCGCCATACGGTCAGCTTGCAGTGGGTAATCAGCCATACCTTCGCTGCGGATATGATCTTTGCTCTCTTCACTCGCGGGGGTATCTGCTTGATCTTTTGCACCATCAGATGCTTTTTTCTTTGCCGCAGCGTCAAATTTTTCGTTGCCTGAGCGCTTATCTTTATTTGAAGTTTTTTCTTCAGCTTTTGGTTCGTCTTCAGAAGACATCCTTGAAAACCCTCCTTAAAAAGGCATTTACTCTAGGGCGAAGCCGAATGGCCTATGCCGCGTGAAAAGAGACCGATAAAAACAAAATGGGCTTATTTACGTTTACTGTAAAATAGCCCATTTCTAAATTTAGATATGTCAGGCTTCGCTTGATTAAAGCTCAGCTTCTGCTGGCGAGACTGCGCCAATTGTTGACATCAAGTCGCCACGAACAGCGATCAAACGATATATAGCGAACATCTCAAGATATTCGTTATTAATTGTGTTTGAGCGTGAAACAATAAGTTCGTTCTGTGCATCCAAAACATCAAGCAATGTACGGCGATTTAGATTGAATTGATCTAAATACGCGCTAACAACTTCTTGGTTTGCAGCCGCTTGAAGACGGAATTGACGTGCGCGTTCATTAGCGGCATCACGTGCGGCCCATGTTTTGCGTACTTCATCTTCAATTGTACGTGCTGTTTGTGCACGAACTTCTTTGGCTTCAGCTTCTCTGTAAGTCAGCTCTTTCGTGCGGGCAACATCTGCACCACCACGATAAAGGTTCCAGTTCATAACAACCAAAGCAGAAGCGCTGGTGTCTTCGCCGTCAATACCACCAAGGTCATTACCTGTACGCGTGTTCATTTGAAAATCAACTTGCGGATAGAATGTAGACATTGTGCCTAGACGCTCAGCGTGAGAAACCTCAACATCAGCTTCAAGAACGTCAAGTGTCGGGCTGTAAGCCAGTGACTTATTGATTTCTTCTTGTAGCGAAGAGGCCAAAACTGTTGCAGGAACATGTGGCATATCAAGAACGCCCGGCATGTAACCAACTTCACGTTTAAAGGCTGCTTCTGCAACGCGTAATGATTCGGTGTTATTTGCAAGCTGTGCTTTAGCATTCGCTAAACGTGCACGGGCCTGTTCAACATCGGCGCGCGTACTACGGCCAGCATTTGCACCATCATCAATCATTGCTAAAATTTCAACGTGTTTGGCAACATTCTCTTTTTGAATATTGCGCAGTTCGCGTTGGCGTTTTACTTCAAGGAAGTTTTCAACAATGCTCAAGCTTACCAATTCTAATGTTTCATCAACACGGCTTGTTGCGGATTCGATACGTTTTTTCTGACGCTCGACTTCGTATTTTGTTTCATAACCATCAAACAACATTTGCGTCAAAGTTACGCCAGCGTCATAGCGCCACATTGTTTCTTCGTCATCATCATCAGTGCCACCACGAGTACCTGGGTCATCGCTATATTCAACGCCTGTATCACCGTTAAAATCAATCGATGGTAGATATAATGCTTTGGCTTGATCTAATTCTTTGTCCGTTGCGCGGCGGCTGTTTTGAACAACGGCCGTACGTGGGTTCGTTAAAACACCAATCGACACTGCGTCTTGCAATGTTCTGATTTCTTTTAGCTCTTGTGCGTTAGACGCCCCGATACCAACTAAGCTCAATGCAGAAACGCCTAAGCCTAATAACGCAATTGTGCGAAAAGTATTCATGTAAAAATTCTCCTAATTGATCCGATTAAACATCTAACAGATGCTCATTCGATAAACAAGTTTGTTCATAAACTCAAGATAATAATGCATTTTTTTTGAAAACCTGACAACCTTTCTTTTACGCATAGGTTTAATTTAATTTAAAAGCGCCGCATTTCTTGGCTTTGGATATCTTTACACAAGTTCAAAAAAACGCTGCCCTTGACGTTTCTACGCGTTATAATAGTATTACTAATATATAGAATAACGCTCAAACTAAAAAACGGATGAACTTAAATGTTATCAAGCGCCACAGCGAATAACAATGCCGATGATAATGGCCCTAATTCAGACTCACATGGTGAGGAAGATGATCACAACCAAACAGGCTTACTGCTCAAACCGCGCCCAAAAACCAAGAAGCCCTCTATGTATAAGGTTTTGTTGCTCAATGACGACTACACACCCATGGAATTTGTCGTCCATATACTTGAAAAGTTCTTTAATAAAAACCGCCAAGAAGCTACGGATGTGATGTTGCACGTTCACCGCCGCGGCGTTGGCCTTTGCGGCGTATTTACCCATGAGGTTGCAGAAACAAAAGTTGCGCAAGTCATGGATTATGCGCGGGCCAACGAACAGCCTTTGCAATGCACTCTCGAAAAAGAGTAAACTAAATAGAGGCTGAGTTTTCCGCCCGTCCTGAATTCCATCGTATTCAACTCTATTCATAAGAGATTTTAAGAAAGACATCATATGCTCTCACAAAACCTTGAAAAAACATTGCATCGCGCCCTTAGCGTCGCGAATGACCGCAATCATGAATATGCGACGCTGGAACATTTGCTCTATGCGCTAACTGAAGACCAAGACGCCATGGCCGTCTTACGCTCTTGTGGCATTTCCCTACCTGACTTGCGTGACCAATTAGAGACATATATTGACAATGAATTCACAGAGCTTGTTAACCTTGAGGTCGAAGAATCAAAACCAACAACAGGGTTTCAGCGCGTATTACAACGCGCTGCCATCCATGTGCAATCCTCCGGACGTGACGAAGTAACCGGCGCGAACGTACTCGTGGCCTTATTCTCAGAGCGCGAGAGTCACGCCGTTTATTTCCTACAAGAACAAGACATGACGCGTTTTGATGCTGTCAATTACATCTCACACGGCATCGCCAAAGTCCCCGGCCAGAGCGATATTGCAAAAACCATTAGCGGTACGGATGACGAAGACGAAGGCGCTGATGAGACCATAAAAACAGGAAAAGATGCGCTGAGCGCCTATTGCCGTGATTTAAATCAACGCGCCAGAGACGGCAAAATTGATATATTAATCGGCCGTAAAAAAGAAGTTGAGCGTACGGTTCAAATTTTATGCCGCCGCTCTAAAAACAACCCGCTTTATGTCGGTGATCCGGGCGTTGGTAAAACCGCTATCGCCGAAGGCCTCGCCAAACGCATTGTCGATAAAGATGTGCCTGAAGTCTTGCAAGACAACATTATTTACTCCCTTGATATGGGCGCCCTGCTCGCTGGCACACGCTATCGCGGTGATTTTGAGGAACGCATCAAGGCCGTATTAACGGAAATTGAAAAACTTGACGGCGCAATACTCTTTATTGATGAGATCCATACAATTATCGGCGCGGGCGCGACATCGGGCGGCGCTATGGACGCATCGAACCTTTTAAAACCGGCTTTATCTAATGGTGAATTGCGCTGCATAGGCTCGACCACCTATAAAGAATATCGCAGCTATTTTGAAAAGGATCGCGCCTTAGTACGCCGTTTCCAAAAGATTGACGTGAGCGAGCCAACCGTTGATGAAGCCATAGATATCCTTAAAGGCCTGCGTAAATATTACGAAGAACATCACAATGTTGAATATACCGATGAAGCGATCAAAGCTGCAGTTGAACTCTCTAACCGCTATATAGGTGAGCGTAAGCTGCCTGATAAAGCGATTGACGTCATTGACGAAGCGGGCGCGGCACAAAATCTTGTCGCAAAAGAACACCGTAAGAAGATTATCGACCTCGAAGACATTGAAAACGTGGTCGCGAGCATTGCTCGGATCCCGCCCAAAAACGTCTCGAAAAACGATAAAGATGTTCTCTCTCGCCTTGAGCGCGACCTTAAAACATTGGTGTTTGACCAAGACGCCGCGATTTCACGCCTATGCGATTCAATCAAAATGGCGCGTGCAGGCCTACGTGAACCTGAAAAACCCATTGGTTCTTACTTATTCTCTGGCCCTACAGGCGTTGGTAAAACAGAAGTGTGTAAACAGCTTGCCCATACATTAGGCATTGAATTTATTCGCTTTGATATGTCTGAATATATGGAGCGCCATGCCGTATCACGCTTAATCGGCTCTCCACCGGGCTATGTTGGCTTTGAACAAGGCGGCCTACTTACAGATAAAATCGACCAAACCCCACATTGCGTGTTGCTGCTGGATGAAATTGAAAAAGCCCATCCTGACATTTACAATTTACTGCTGCAAGTTATGGATTACGGCAAGCTTACCGATAATAGCGGTAAAACCATTGATTTCCGCAATGTGATCTTAATCATGACCACGAATGCTGGCGCGCAAGAACTTTCAAAATCGCCGATTGGCTTTACAACGAGCATTGCAGACCGCGACGATTCAGAAGATATAAAACGCACCTTCTCCCCTGAATTCCGCAACCGCCTTGATGCTATTGTGCCGTTTAAAGCGCTTTCTCAAGACACTGTCGGTCAAATTGTCGACAAGTTCATCATGCAGCTTGAAGCGCAGCTCTCTGACCGCAATGTCGTTATTACGCTCAGCGCCGCCGCACGCGATCACTTAGCGAAAAAAGGCTATGATCCAGCCATGGGCGCCCGCCCATTGGCGCGCGTCATACAAGACGATGTAAAGAAAGAGCTTGCAGAAGAGCTACTCTTTGGCAAATTGATCAATGGCGGCGACGTTATTATTGATCTTGTTGAGGATGAGCTTTTCTTTGAATACCCCAAGCAACGCCGCATCACGAAAGCGGAAGGCACAAAGAAAAAGCCCCGCAAAACCAAAGTGAGCGACACACCAAGCAAGGGCAAAGGAACCACAAAGCCAAAAGCGCCCGACACCACCAAGGGCGATAAAAAGCCAAAAAGTGAATGAAACCTTAGGCTAAGACGCCTGCGTTAACAGCCTCTTTTATAATTGGAAACCCTATGCGGTGCAAAGAATACAAAGCGTAGAAGATGTTTTTCTGCTTTTTATTTGCACCGCTTTCTAAGCCGTGCTAAAGCAGTGGCCATAACATTTAACATGAGTAGCTACGCACGTATTTAACGAGGCTCGCCCCTACTTAACTAGAGGTTGCTAGACTTATCATGCGTTACAAATTAGTAATGATTAAGCTAAACAGAGCCCCGCGCAGGCATTATTATCTACAATCTATTTAGATAAAATGCGCTATGAATTTAACCTATCCAAAACTTATGTTATAGTAATATAGTATATGAGTAGTTCAATAATAAAAAAAGCTGAGCATGCAGAGTAAATTAAAACGAACAATCACCATCGGCAAGCCATTGCCTTTCCGCACCCGTTATTTTGTTACGAAAAACAATATACCTCGCTTGCGTTATGTCTCTTTATTATCAACCTTATTGATAATGAGCAGCGTGTCCTTGCTTAGTGGCAAAGACCTCATGGCTAAAGACTCACCGGAAAACATTAATCTGCGCTCGCATGAATATGCCAATTTGGAACCACATAGCGGTGATGATTTTGAACAACACGCTGCCCTGCATAATCCCCCGCATAATCAAAGCACAGAGTCTCAAGATCTCGACAATCTACAACCAAGCATACAGGGCGCCTTGCAAGATGACCTCGTTAATAAGGTCGCCGCATTGGGTAAAAACGCCAATGATGCGCTAAACGCTTTGAAAAAACAGGCCCGTGACAATAAACAGCGTAAAGAAGATGAAGAAAAACGGGCTGAAGAAGCCTCCAAACCTGTTTTTATCACTTTAAAATCTGGTGACACATTAACAGGCTTACTACGTAAAAAAGGCGTTGGGGCAAGCGAAGCTTATAGAGCCGTTGAAGCCCTCTCCAAAGATTACGACCCACGCAAAATGAAGCCAGGTTTACAAATAGAAATTTTATATGGCGAAGACCGTATCGTGGATAACGAACGTTACAAAACAATTGCTATGCTTGACGTCCCTTATGATGAAATAAAGTCAGCCCGCGTTAGCTTGAGTGAGGATGGTAAATTCACATCAAAGCGCCATGTAAAAGAAATTATTTACGTTGAAGAAACTGGGAGTTTTGAAGTTGAGCTCTCCTTATTTGGTTCCGCTGAAAAAGCTGGCGTCCCTTATAGCGTTGTCGCCGAAGCCATGCGTATTTATTCATGGAGCGTTGACTTCCAGCGTGACTTACGCAAAGGCGATGGCCTTGAACTTCTTTATCGCAAAGCGATCATAAAAGAGACTGGCGAAGAAACGGGCCAGAAGCAAATTTTATTCGCGAATTTAAAGCTCTCTGACCGCAATCAGCCTATTTACCGTATGGAATTCAAAGACGGTCACGCTGATTACTTCCAAGAAGACGGTCACAGCATTCGCAAAGCCCTAATGCGCACACCGATTAATGGCGGCCGCCTTTCTTCTGGCTATGGTATGCGTCACCACCCGATTTTAGGCTATAATAAAATGCATAAAGGTGTTGATTTTGCCGCCCCTACGGGTACAAAAATCTATGCTGCAGGCGATGGCGTTATTGACTATATTGGCCGCAATGGTGGCTATGGTAACTATGTGCGGATTCGTCACAATTCGAAGCTAAAAACAGCTTACGCCCATATGAGCCGCTTTGAAAAAGGCCTCAAAAAAGGTGACCGCGTTCGCCAAGGTGATGTTATCGGCCGCGTAGGAACCACAGGGCGCTCAACTGGCGCGCATTTACATTATGAAGTCTTAGCCAATGGCGCACAGATCAATCCACGCTCGGTGAAACTTCCAACAGGTGAAAAACTCACTGGTGACAAGCTGGCCGCCCTAAAAACAGCTATAGCGGGCTACAAGCAACAATACGCGATGATTAATAACCAAATCCGCGTCGCTGATGCATCTAACGCGCGCAGAGAAACAAGAAAATTTAATGACTAGCGCTTTGTCCGCTTAACCAGAGCCTTATAATAAGCACAAAAAATCAGCCTCTATGTTCACAACATAGGGGCTTTTTAGTTTTCATATTTGCAGTTGACATAATCGCGCCGCCCTGTTACAAAGTCAGTATTAAACATACAGGCGGATTTAAAAGTGAATATTTTAGACCATACCCGACATATTGAAGCACGACAGCAGCATCAAATATTTATTGATGGCGGCGGATATTCATGTATCGCAACAAAATGCATAGAAAAAGCGAAAGCGACAGGCAATCAAACCGCATTAAGCACGGGTTTTAATCGGCATGTTATAACCACCCCGAGCGGCGTAGAGATCGAAATATTAGAAAACGGTGAAATCAATATTAGCGAAGCTGACGGCGGAAGTGTGAAAGCACGCGCCACCCATACAATAAACAGCCATTATATCAAGTAAGGACACGTCATGAATATTCTTGATTATCAATATTTTGTAGACGCGCATCACCAGAACAAAACTTCTGATGACGGTGGTGGATCAGCTTCATTTGAAAATCGCTCAACCAGTAAAAACGAAGGTTTTTACACCCTACCACAAGAGAACCAAGTCGGCATTCTATTAACAGATGACTTTGGCAAATTTGCAACACGGCTAATGAACGGAGAAACCGTAATCACCCATAGCGACGGGCGAGTCGAGCACAAAAGCAGCGGCGAGCGGATAACACAGCTAATACCGAGCACTGCATTGCGCGGCTCTGGAAACGAAACCATTTTGCATACAGGGTTTAACACCCATTCGATCCGTACACCAGACGGAATAACAATCGAAATACTAGAGAACGGTGAAATCAATATTAGCGAAGCTGATGGTAAAAACGTGAAAGCACGCGCCAACAACACAATAAACAGCCATTATATCAAATAAAGGACACACCATGAATATTCTAGATTTTCAGAGCTTTATTGAGATGCGTCAAAAGTCATTTGGTCGTACTGATCTTATGCCTGCGGTTTCAATCACGACAAAAAACAATAGCACTGATCAAACGGGCGATTTAACGAAAACGTTTGATGAGACATTAAGCGCCAAAACAGAATGCCCTGAAATAGGGCGCATAGCGACGATCAGCTATACTGATCCCAAAACAGGCGCGCAACGTTCTAAGGACGTACGAATTGTTAAAATGCCATAAGGCGCATAGATTTATAAAGAAAGCGAAACGATGCATATTTTAAACCATCTAGACTTTATTGAAACGCGCCTGCAATCTGATGAGTGGTATTCTGGAGGCGGTGGTGACAGCTATTCTGGTACAAGCGACAAACCAGAAGATAAAACGCTCTCGGGGAAAAAAGGTACGTTAAAAGAGGATTTTGGCCACTATGCTCTTGAACGCCCCGATGGCAGCGTTGTTACGGTATATCAAGATGGCCGCATTACTGAGACACCAAAAGACGGTAAAGAAAGCACTGTAAAGCTGCCAGATAAAACGTTTATCTGCTAAATTTTCACTGAAAAACATCACCAATCGCGATGTAACCGCCATTTATAGCCGAGGAAACATCCATGGCTTTAGCGTTTTCTGGTTGTAGGCGCATTATTTTAAGCGCGGTATTCTCACCGCAGGCAATCAAACCGCGTTTATCAAGCAATGTACCGCAAGGCTGTGCCGCGATATCCTGCTCTACACTCGCGCCATCAACCAAAGACAAGTCATGAATTTTCATACGCTTGCCTGATGCATCAAGGCACCAAACACCCGGCCATGGGGTTAAAGAGCGCATTTGGCGTTCAATAGACGCCGCTGGCTGCGTCCAATCAATACGTCCATCTTCGCGGCTTAAACGATGCGCGTAATTCGCTTCATCATCATTTTGGCTCTCTGCGTTTAAAACACCCGTTTGCTTGAGAACGCCCAGCGCCTCAACCACTAAACGCGATCCAATCTCTGCCAATGAATCATGCAGGCTTTGCGCGGTTGTCAGCATTGTAATGGGCGTAGTTTCTTTGGATATCATCGCGCCCGTATCAAGGCCAATATCCATCTGCATAATAGTAATACCGCTTTGTGTATCCCCCGCGAGTATTGCGCGCTGTATCGGCGCTGCGCCACGCCAACGCGGCAAAATAGAGCCGTGAATATTCAAGCAACCATATTTAGGCGCATCAAGAATAGATTGTGGCAATAACAGGCCATAAGCCGCGACAACCGCAATATCCAGATCTAAATTTTCAAATGTCGTGACCGCATCGGGCTCTTTTTTAAACGATTGCGGCGTATAAACAGCAATGCCATGCTCTTCGGCTAAAATATGTACGGGTGATTTTTGCACTTTTTGGCCACGGCCTTTGGGGCGCGGCGGCTGAGAATACACAGCAACAACATCATGATCGCTATCGATCAACGCCTGCAGCGCTATCGCCGCAAAATCTGGCGTCCCCATAAAGGCAATTCTTAATTTTTTGGATAATGTGTCGGACATAGTACTCGCTCATATCAAATATTCATCTGCTATGCTTATACGCGCTCAGTGATAATCTTGGCAAGTTTTAAAGAGCGCTCGCCCTTAGCCTGCTAGAGCAAGACCGTGCTGATTAGCGCGCTGTTTAATGGATTGCGGCTGACGGTCATTATCATGGCTTATAGCCTCACTTTTATCTTGAGGGGTAATGTCTTTTATATCAAAAAAATCTGAATGCCCGACACTAATTGATGTCGCTAACACAGCTGCATAAGATGCGGCTTGCGCTTTTTTCACCATTTTACCACCACGCGTCAGGCCGGTTTTATGCTTGGCGCAGTATGTATCCGTTGCGTCATGTGCCATAACCGCCCCCACCATGCCAAAGACGCCGCTCATAAACCCCACCCCGCCGCTTGGCCCAAATTATACTGTGCCGCAGAATAGGCTTGTACAACATCAACCCCCACGCTCGTTGCGACCCCGAAAACCACCGCACAAGAGAGCATTGTTTCGGAACCATATTTCGCACAAAACCCAGGATAACTCATATCAGCACTGTCCTTCACTGCGGTAAAAAACACTCTCAATTTTTGGCATGATTTGTAATAGTTGAGTCATAGAAGGCTCGACAAAGCTTGGCCCCATACCAAATGTACCACTAATCATACCATCGCTATAACGTGCGCCAGTTTGAACAAATATGTCGTTCCAGAATTCTTGCAGCTCTTTATCTTCGCTATAATACGCATATTCTACAGCGGGGCGCACCGCGCTGACTAAGGCTTTTAACCCAGAGATATTCAAAATAATTTGCCCTGCATCTTCATCACGCTTACAAGCACTGCCGCACATTAATTTTTGAAAAGCCACCGTTTTAAAATCTGCAAAAGGGTGTTTCAGTAAGGCTTTTAAAGCAAAGGCCACATCTAAAGCGCGCTCAGGGTGTTCAAAATCAAAATCTGTGAAACGCTGAAAAGCTTTATACAGCAATGATGAGCGCCATGTTTTAAGGTCCATCAATACGTCTTCTTTATTCTGGTCTAACACCATTATTTCAAACGAGGCGACAGGGCCGAAAGGACCGAATGTTTTGGATTCAATTTTATAACGGGTCATCTCACTGCCAAGGGCGCTGCTGGCCATAGCATTTTTTAGGTTTAGATTATTTCGGTTTAAAATCACCAATTCCCGCATTATTATTTTTCCTATATTTATACATACGCATTAAATTCACTATGCATATTTACATAACCTTATATAAAAGTCAAGATAAACTCAAGGAAAGCCTTATGTTTATTAGAATACGCATCGAATACGACCCTGTGTAAATGTTACGCTGCGTTACATTTAGTGAGTTGTGCTTGGCATTGCATCACGTAAATTGTATATAGATGAATATAATGTCCTTACCGCCCTATAAAATTACAAAACATTACAAAAGAGTATCTAAGCCAGATGAGTGATTCACAGATGAAAAACACAAAAAAACAAGATGATAGCCTCGCTGTTGTGATCTTAGCTGCGGGCAAAGGCTCTCGGATGAAGTCAGATAAGCCCAAAGTTTTGCATGAATTGGCTGGACGGCCGCTTATTTCGTGGTTGCTTGAATCGGTCGAATTACTCTCGCCTGAGAAAATAATCATCGTCACCGCCCCTGATATGGATGATGTTCGCGCTGTAATCGCCCCTCACCACAGCGTAATCCAAAAACAAGCGCTCGGTACAGGTGATGCGGTTAAAGCCGCCCTCCCCGCTTTAGACGGCCATAAAGGTGACGTTCTTGTGCTGCTGGGTGATACACCTTTATTAGCGCATGACACATTGCAAGATTTGATTGATGCGCGCCATCTTGATAATGCAGGCCTATCGGTTCTCGGCGTTGAGCTTGATGAGCCTTATGGCTATGGCCGCCTTGTCCCAGACAAAAAAGGCAAGCTTGTACGCATTGTTGAACAAAAAGACTGCAGCGCTGAAGAAGAAAAACTAACCGTCGTTAATACAGGCGCGTTTTGCGTCGCGGGCATTAAGCTTGCTGCATGGCTTGACCAGCTTAGCGATAAGAACAGCCAAAATGAATTTTACTTCACGGATTTGCCGGCTATTGCAGCGGCAGAAGGCTATAAAACTGAGATCTGCATTAGCTATGATGAAGATGAAGTGGCGGGCATTAATTCGCGCGCCCAGCTCGCCGCGATGGAAGCGGTTGTGCAAAACGCCTTACGCCACAAAGCCATGGATAATGGCGCAACCTTGCTTGACCCAGAAAGTGTTTACTTCTCATGGGATAGCGAGATTGGCCGTGACGTGGTGATTGAACCACATGTTTATTTCGGCCCAAAAGTGAAGATCGCCGATAATGTGCGCATCAAAGCCTTTTCGCATTTAGAAGACTGCACGATACAAGACGGCGCTGATATTGGCCCCTTTGCGAGGCTCCGCCCTGGCGCTGATATTGGCGAGAAAGCAAAAGTCGGTAATTTCGTTGAGGTTAAAAACACCAAGCTTGGCGCAGGCAGTAAAATCAGCCATCTCAGCTATATTGGCGATGGTGATATCGGCCAGAACGTCAATATTGGCGCAGGCACGATATTTTGTAATTATGATGGCTATGACAAGCATAAAACCACCATCGGGGATGGTGCCTTTATTGGTTCAAACTCAACACTCATCGCCCCCGCCACTATTGGCGAAAATGCCCTTATTGCGGGCGGCAGCATTGTAACGAAAGCTGTGCCCAATGACGCGCTTTATATGGCGCGCCCTGAAGCCGTGATTAAGCAAGGCTGGGTTACGCGCTTTAAAGACATGAAAAATCAAAAGAAGAAAATAGGATAAAGTAGTATGTGTGGAATTATCGGTATTATTGCCAAAGGCAGTGCAGCCCCAAGATTAGTTGAAGGGCTTAAACGCCTTGAATATCGCGGTTATGACAGCGCCGGTATTGCGACGATTGAAAACGGCAAAATAGAACGCTGCCGTGCCAAAGGTAAGTTGGTTAATCTTGAAGAAAAGCTAAAAGGCGAAAGCCTTAACGGCACAATTGGCATTGGCCATACACGCTGGGCGACCCACGGCATACCGAATGAAGGCAATGCCCACCCACATGCGACCGATAGCGTCGCTGTTGTTCATAACGGTATTATTGAGAATTACCGCGAGCTGCAAGAAGAGCTACAAAAAAGCCAAGTACAGTTTGAAAGTGAAACCGATACAGAAGTTATCGTGCATCTGATTACCAGTTATTTAAAACAAGGCCTCGCCCCGAAAGACGCTGCGTTTAAAGCGCTTGATCGCCTTGAGGGCGCGTATGCTTTGGCCATTATATTCTCCGGTGAAGAAGAGCTCTTAATCGGCGCGCGTCACGGTACGCCGCTGGCGATTGGTTATGGCGAAGGTGAAATGTTCCTCGCTTCTGATTCATACGCTTTGGCACCGTTGACCAAACGCATCAGCTTTTTAGAAGATGGTGACCGCACGGTCGTTCGCCATGATGGCCTAACCATCTATAATAATGACAATGAAATTGTTGAGCGTGAAATCCGCATCACCGCGCAATCAGGCGCGACAACAGGTAAAGGCGAATATCGCCACTTCATGCTGAAAGAAATCTATGAGCAACCTGCCGTAATGGGCGATACGCTAAACAGCTTTGTTCACCCCTCTACTGGGCATATCACCCTGCCTGATGACATTATTGATGCATTATATAAATGCGAGCGCCTCACTTTGGTTGCTTGTGGCACGGCTTATTATGCCTGCATGGTCGCTAAATATTGGTTTGAACAATTTGCCCGTATGCCATGCGAAATTGATGTTGCCTCAGAGTTCCGTTATCGCGAAGCCCCTATGCCTGAAGACGGCGCGGCTATATTCGTCTCACAATCTGGTGAGACCCTAGACACACTCGAAGCCCTGCGTTATTGCAAACGCGAAGGCCAAAAGATCTTGTCGATTGTTAATACAATTGAAAGCACAATTGAGCGTGAAAGCGATTATGTTCTGCACACATTAGCAGGGCCAGAAATTGGCGTGGCGTCGACCAAAGCCTTTACCACACAGCTCACCACGCTTGCCTGCCTTGCTTTAGCGCTTGGCGTTAAGCGCGGCAAAATTGATGCGGCCAAAGAACAAGAAATCACCCAAGCTTTACGCAATATCCCTACCGAAGCCGCGGCGATCCTTAACCATGATGAAGCGATTAAAACCATTGCTAAAGATCTGGTTGAAGCCAAAGACATGCTGTATATAGGCCGCGGTCTGCTTTATCCATTAGCGCTTGAAGGCGCGCTAAAAATGAAGGAAATTTCTTATATTCACGCCGAAGGTTACGCGGCTGGCGAAATGAAACACGGCCCGATTGCCTTGATTGATGAAAACATGCCGATTTGCGTGATTGCGCCGACGGATGCTTTATTTGAAAAAACCGCGTCAAATGTTCGTGAAACCACCGCGCGCGGCGGTAAAGTGCTGCTCTTCTCAGACGCGGCAGGCTGCGCGAGCTTAGAAGATCAAAGCCAGTGGCGCGTCCAACTCGGCGATGTCCACCCGTTCATCTCCCCCATACTCTATTCAATTCCTATGCAGTTGCTCTCTTACCATGTTGCCGTGCTAAAAGGCACAGATGTCGACCAACCACGCAATTTGGCGAAGTCGGTGACGGTGGAGTAGCCACATCATTCGCGATCCCTTCATCTTGAAAGCAACACAAGAAGGAACCTTTTTACGGTCTCTGCGTTGGCAAGACATAGACAACAAAGAAAGGATAGTGCTATGAACTCAAATATTATAGAAGGCCAATGGGATCAGATCAAAGGCAAAGCTCAAAAAAAATGGGGCAAGCTAACTGACGATACCCTGTCTGTTGTTAAAGGCAACCGTAAAATCTTAAGCGGCAAAATTCAAGAAAGCTATGGCCTTACACAAGACGAAGCTGATAAACAAATCAGAGAATGGGAAGATTCAATTACGGGCTAAGCTCACACACGCACTCACATGCAAGCCCAATCCCCCACACACAAAACTCTTCCAAAAAGACGCCTTTCCCCATAAAGGCGTCTTTTTATTTGGAACGAAATCAGGAGCCATGTGTTGGTTAGCCAAAAGGAATTTTAAAGATGAATAAAAAAAGACAATCCATTCTAAATGAAAATGAAAAAGTACTCTGTAATAACCATGTGCACTGGATCGTTTTTTCTGGCCCTGTTTTTTACGCATTAATCGGGATTATAGCAGGGATTTTCTTTCATCCCGCCATTGGTGGGCTTATCCTTTTAATGACACTTTTCCCTGCATATACGTCGACAGTGATGTACTTCACGACGCATTTAGTCCTCACTGACGCGAAGGTTCTAGGCCGCACGGGTTTTCTCGCTCGGCGATGGGAACAAATTAACCTCAGTAAAATTGAATCGGCTTATTTGATACAGCCTCTTATCGGGCAAATCTGCGGCTATTCAACCGTCGTCGTCAGGGGGACTGGCGCAGGCACAATTGCATTCCCCAATATTGTTAATGGCAGACTATTCGTCAAAGAACTCGAGAAAATTCTTGGGCAAAGGGAAGAGGAGCACACAGAGGCTTAAACGAAAGCCGTTGCCATTTTTGCCTTGCTGCTTTGCTCATATTCTATGCAGCATGAGAGCAATCATAGATATAGATTCCCATTATTCCTCTTCAAACTTTATCGCACGGATGATATGAAAGAATATAGCGCTTACAAATGTGAAGCGCAGAATTACACTATAAGGGAGCCGTAATCATATCATGACCAAATTTTTTAATGCACAAACTGAAGCTAACCTTGAAACCCTACAGCTCATCGCACATATACCGACATCCAGCCTTACGACATTTGTCGATGCTGGATTTTGGCTGAAATTGCATGATGAAGATTTTATGCGCATTGCGGTGTTGTTGGCGCAGAAAAGTTATGATGAGGGCGGCTGTCCGATTGGTGGGGTGATTATTGACAATCAAAGCCGCGCGATTATCGGCAAGGGGCACAATACATTGGTGCAAGAAGACCATCCTTATAATCACGGCGAGACATCGGCTATTCGCGATGCGGGGCGCATTGATTTTAGCCAGACAACGATATTTACCACCTTAAGCCCCTGTGATGTTTGTGCGGCGCTGATTTATATGCGTCAATTTTCACGAGTGGTTGTTGGTGACGTTAGTAATGCGGCAGGCAATGAAGCGCTGATCGAGGCCAAAGGCGTGAGCGTTGATATTTTAGAAGACAAAATAGGTATTGCGCTTTATAAAAAATATCGCGCTGAAAAACCAGATCTTGATTTAGAAGATTGGAAGGGCAAAGCAGCGCTTTAAAGCCCCTGTAAGCGGCCCCAACACAACAAGTAAAATGAGACGACGCCATGCAAATAATCACTACAATAGCCGAATTACGTGCCTTTCAAGCGGAGTGTGCCGCCAAAGGCGAAACATTCGGCCTTGTGCCGACAATGGGCGCTTTGCATGAAGGTCATATGTCATTGGTGAGAGCTGCCAAGGCACAATCAGATCGCGTGGCGGTGAGTATTTTTGTTAACCCGACACAATTTGGCCCGAATGAAGATTTCGATTCATATCCGCGCGTTATAGCCACTGACGCAGCGCTGCTTGAGCCTTATGAGGTTGATGTTCTCTATACACCCAGCGTTGGTGAAATGTATCCAGAGGGCTTTACAACCACTGTTTCCGTCGGGGATTTAACCAATTGTTTATGCGGCGCTAAACGCATTGGGCATTTTGATGGCGTCGCCACCGTTGTCAGTAAATTATTATTACAAAGCCGCGCTGATCATGCCTATTTCGGTGAAAAAGACTGGCAACAATTGCAAGTTATTCGTCGCGTTAATACAGACCTTAATATTGATTGCGCAATAACCGGCGTAAAGACCGCGCGTAACCTTGAAACAGGGCTTGCATTATCCTCTCGCAATAGCTATTTAAACGCTGAGGAATTAATTATAGCGGCAACCTTAAATGTTACTTTAGCCGCCTATGCCCGCGCTATACGCACCGGCACGCCAATACAGCAAGCCACGCAGAGCGCATCTGAGGCGATACTTAATGCAGGCTTCGCCCATATTGATTATTTAGAATGCCGCACGGCACAGAGCCTTAGCGAAGTCACCGTTTTTGACCCCGCCACGCCCTGCCATGTTTTTGTCGCCGCCAAGCTTGGCCCTGCGCGTTTGATTGATAATATGCTGGTTTAAGCGGTTTATTTTTTGACCAGCTTAAACATCATCATATATTCGGTCATAAACTTCACCAGCTCTAATGGGTTTTTAATATAGCGGTCACCGCCCGCTGTATAATTGAAAAAGCCCTGACAATTTAAACGGTTTATCGCGACAGAAAATCCTGCTTTATCAAAGCTGCTCGCAATATCATTCAGGCTGTAATTTTGTGGCGGTACGGGCGAGAATTCTTGTACGACACTATACCAGCGCGGCCAGAGTGGGTTTTCTGCATATTCACCAATCACCAAATAATACACGCCCCCTGGCTTTAATGCATCGTATATTTCGCGTGCATGGGCATCCATATCAGGCAGCAAATAAACGACTTCATGCGAGAACGCATAATCAAAGCTGCCTTTTTGTGCAGAAAGCTCATCATTATGCGCATAGTGAATAGGGCGTTTTGATTTCAGCTGATTAGCCACCGCAACGCTATCTGTAGCTATATCAATGCCGAAACCTTGCTTATAAGGTTTTGCGTCATAAAGCATACGCAGGAAACCGCCGCGATTACAGCCAAAATCTAACACTTTGGCGGCGCTTAAATCCGCTTCATCCATTTGACTAATCATTGCGCGCCATGATGGGCCATGCCCTTCTTGCATATATTCTTCGCCGACAAGGTCGTCCCATGTTTTTACTTTTACAGCTGTACTCATTTAAGGTGTTGTCCTTTGCTAAAATTCTTTAAAATAATTGGTCTTTAGAATAACTGACCCTTAAAACAATTGACCGGGCGGCGTTAAAGTAATGCGCCGATACATATTCTTTTCAATGGTTTTGGGCAATGCGCCATAACTACTGGCGGGGGAGAATATATATTCAGGCAGCTCATTATTCAGATTAATGGATAAGCTTTCATCATCGCACTGCACGGCCGCTTCAAACTGCGCTTTTAAATCAGCATAGCTACGCCCGCCATTTAGCAGGCGTTTAATATAAGGCGGTAAGTTCTTATTGAGGTCGTCGCCAATTTGCGCGGTTAATAGGCGCTGTGATACCCAAGCGACTTGGTCAGCGCTTATCTGTGGCAGCTGACTTTCACCTGATGTAATATCCGCTGAGAAAGGGAAGCCATCGGCTGCGGCTTCATCAATCACCAAATCACGAATTTCAGGCAGTTTATAGACTTCACAGGCCGTGGTGATACCGGGGTTCACTTGGAAATAGCTTATATTCTTGCCCGTCAAAGCGCGCCCTTCCAAATAAAAGGTGCGCCATGCGAGCTCATTCATAAATTTATCAGCAGCGTCCGCAATTAAACCATATGTCGCGCGGTTAGAAGCCAGTGCGGAGAGCGAGACAATCCGTAAATCATCAACTTGACGATTTAGTAACATATCATAAGACATCGCTGCCATATTGTAGACAAAGCGTAGGCGCTTACTGGCTGCGGCTTCAATCGTCTCTATATGCTCTTCATGCATAGGGTGAAATGGCATGCCGCCTTGCTGCGCAAAAGATTGATATAAAGCCAAGCCGATATTTGAAATAGGGGCTGTCTGCTCAAAACGTGCTAAGCCTGCGTATATATCCTCAACCACTTGAGCGTCGCCCAAATCGCCATCGATTAAATGAATTTGATCGCCGCCAACATCGCTAAAAATATGCTGCGCGAGCGTTTTATCTTTAACATGCAAGACAATACGGTGCCCTTGCGCCAATAATTGTTCTGCAATCGACGCTGTATTATTCAATAAATATTTAGAGCCACAAGGCGCATAGTCGCTATAGCTATGTGTTGTAAATTCGCCATGAAGTTTTTTATCATATGTGGTGAACGATGCACCCGTTACAATATACACAGGCTGCGCGTCAGAGGCTTTATCATCAATATGCCACGGCTGTAAATTCGCCCCCAGACTACGGCGAATAAAATTCTGCACCGCATCTTTTTTCGTCTCTATCGCCGTTAGTTTACCTGTATTATTCTGCATATTTACGCCCCCTTTATGCGGTTCATAGCTCTTTAAATTTACCAATATAGCGTGCCAAATGGCGTGATTTGGCGGCACATAGCGGCTTTGAGCGCCTTATCTTTCAGCGCTTTATGCTCCAAGGCCTCTTTTTCTTTGGTCTTATCCTCAGAATATGCATTGGGATTAACACCTTCAGATTCAATCGAATAAGCCGCCAGCTTTTTAAATAAAATTTGCAACATAAGCCCTCACCCATTTCTTAATTCAAATTAACCAACCGCCCAACTGCGAATGAGAACGATTCTTATCTAAAGCATCGCGTGCCGTCAAGATGTAAATGAGAATTATTTGCAACTCGCTGTTTAAAACTAGTAGAAAAGGCAGGGACAGCCATGTTACACTATTGAAAGTAAATAACTTCGCGCTAGATATAAGCGTTTTCATGAAAGAGGCCTACATGTCATTAGAATCCGTTACCGAAAGAATGAGCAAAAAAATAGCTATGGCACATGGCTTAAACGCCACGATCAAATTCGATTTTGGGGATGATGGCATCATATTTGTAAATGCGACACAAAACCCTGCGACCATATCGCATGATGATGAAGAAGCGGATACGACGTTTTCCTGCTCATTAAACGTCTTTGAAAAAATCCTCGATGGTGAACAAGATCCGAACATAGCCTTTATGATGGGTAAAATTAAAATTCGTGGCAATATGGGGCTAGCGCTTAAGCTTAACTCCATCATGGAAGATTAATTAAAGCCAGTTCAAACGTTAAAGCCCCTCGCGCGTTTTAACGTTGTGGTTTTTGTTGCTTGGGGGCTTTTGGCGTATTCACGCTTGGCTTAGTAGGTTCTTGGCCGTAATTATATAAAGATTCTTTTTCAATATAATCAGCAACGTCGTTAAACAGACCGGTTAAACACGGCTTAGCTTGGTTTAGATTCTTACGAATAGCCGTAGATGACATGTCATAGACAGGTGAATCCACCAAATAAAAGCCACGATCTTTTGTGAATTGGCTATTTGTATCATGCACAGCCAGATCAACCGGCGAGTTTTTCACTGCATAAGCATTTTTAACAGCATCAAGCTCTTGCTTGGATTGCGTGCGGTTCATCACCATAATCAAGTGATTATCAACGATGGATTGCCAGTCCGTCCATGTGTGAAATGTCACAACATTATCAGAGCCCATCATCCATATAAATTCATGATCAGGGAAATCGCGCTGTAATTTCTTTAACGTATTGGCGGTCTCTATATAGTCCTTACCGGGCTCAATATAGCCTTGCTCAATATCGCTAACTTTTAGCCACGGGTCATTTTTTGTCATTAATTCTGACATGACTTTTCTATGCGCTAAATCAGCATAGCTATCAGCGCTTTTTTCAGGATTACGCGGCGCAACCAACATCCAAACTTCATCGCAGCTCATCGCCTGATGGGCTTTCGCGGCAATGTGGTAATGGCCTTGATGCGGAGGGTTAAACGACCCCCCGAACAAAACAACGCGTTTTTTAGCTGGCTTATGTTTCGACATGACTGCCCTTAATCGCTGAAAGTGAAATTATAACTAAAACACATCTAAAGAAAACATTAGATTATGTCTAGTTTTTTGTTTGACATAGCGGCGTTTATTTTCTATAAAAAGCCATATAATCATAGACAAATAGGTTTGAAATGAAAGTAATTTTAGGAAGCGCGCTCTCTATAGGCCTACGCAATGCATTTAATGCTGCGTCGGCAAATGGTGCATTTGAACTGCTTAATGCCAGTCTCTCAACCTTTCCAAGTTCTGAATCTTTCGCAGAAATCATTGAAGATAGCGCCGCGCCGAACAGCCTTGCCCTGCAAGGTCAGAATATTACTATTCTTCAATCGATGACCGGCCCAATTGATGTGAGCGCCATGCAGCTCATCTTTGCTGTAAAAAATGCCCATGATCTTGGTGCCAAAAACATTATCGCCGCTGTGCCTTTCATGCCTTACAACCGTCAAGATCGCAGCTTTGATGGTCGATTATGCTCTATCGGGTCAAAATATTACGCTGAAATGCTTAAAAATGCCGGCGCAACCCACATAATAAGCTCTGAAATGCATTCAAAAGCTTCAGAACAGTTTTACATGGATGCTTTTGGCGTTAATAACGTTGTTTTGCTACAAAATGCAGGGCTTTTTGCTGAAGATGTTAAAAACAACCAGACAGGCGATCCTGTTATTGGCGCGCCAGATGGCGCAGATAAGCCAACCGATGCTGGCCAGCGCCGCGCCAATGAGCTGCGCCGCGCCCTTGGCCTGAGCAAGAAATTCAAAATCTGGAAAACCCATCAAGATGGCGATGTAAACGCCACAGCAATTAAGAAATTCAGCGGCGATGTCAAAGGGCAAGACTGCGTGATCATTGATGATTTGACCGATAGCGGCGGGACTTTAGTCAATGCCGCAACCACCCTTAAACAAAAAGGCGCAAAAAGCGTCACCTGTTATTTAAGCCACGGCGTATTGGTCGGCAATGCCGCTGAGCGCCTGCTAAGCTTAAGCCCTGCCCTTAACGGCGCGGCGGCTATTGATCGCCTTGCCATTATAGACAGCATCCCAAGCGTTGCTGATAAACGTGATGACTTAATTAAAGCCTGCGCCAATGACGCTGCACTCGCGGCCAAATGCCCCGATATAGCCGCGCGCTTTGCAATAATAGATAGCGGTCAGCACTATGTAGACGCCGTACAGAAATTGAATTTGAAGCTTTGAGATTATTTTAAATCAGGAGAACACTATGAGTGACATGACAACATTATATAACACCCAAGCAACATCACGCGCCGCAATAACGCGCTGGACAGATAGCTATTTCACAAATACAGCGAAATGCGTTGAGAGCGATGGTGAATCCATGGTGACTTACGCAGTATTTATACGTTCGCCATCAATGTTTGCGCCCAAAATGGCTGCTGAATGGCTAAAAGAAGTAGCCAAAGAAGGTGGCTTTAACGTGAAGCTCGAATCTAAATTTGAGCCGGGCGATTTTGTTCCATCAGGAGAGCCGCAATTCTATATTTCTGCGCCACTGAGCAAAATGGCCGAATGTGAAACACTGTTTTTACAAAAAGTCGGCGCGGTCGCCGTCGCGGCGCTTAATGCCTATAATAGCTGCATAGAGCTTCCCGACACTCCATTTATCGCGATGGGTGCACGCCATTGTGTTGGCATGGAAATGCAAGAAATGATGGATTATGCTGCCAGTGTTGGTAGTGAAGCGGCTATTAAAAATAAAAAAGCCCAAGGCTTTATAAATGGGGCAAGCAATGCGACGTCGCATTTCTTTGGCAAAAGCCTTGGCACAGGCACAATGCCTCATGCGTTAATCGGTTATTATGGCGCGACATTACCCGCGGCTCAAGCATTTAGAAAACAATGCCCTGATAAACCTTTTACAGTACTTGTTGATTTTAATGGCAAGGAAATTAGCGATGCTATTGAGGTGGCCCAACACTTCCCTAAAGAAGCCGCCGATGGCACACTTGGCTTTAGATTAGATACACATGGCGGTCGCTACCTAGAAGGATTAGATCATCAAAAATCTATAGATGTCCTCAATCAAAATGCGCCGGGTATCCTATCGCAAAACTGGGATGAGTCAGAAGAAAAAATACTTATTGGCCCGGGCGTTAGCGTTGCCAATATTTGGCACTTTAAAAACGAACTAGCCAAGGCGGGCTTCCCTAATGTTGGCTGCATAGGCTCTTCTGGATTTGGCCCTAAAAAATGCCGCATAATGAATCTTGCCAAAGCCCCCCTAACCGGTGTTGGTACAGGGTCTTATATTCCCAAGGACTTTGATGCTACATATGCAACGGCTGATATTTTTGAATATGACGGCGATTATAAAATTAAAGTCGGCAGAGAGTATCTTGGTGAGCGATATAAAGAATCGCGCAAGGCATCTGAACTGAAAATCCTATAAGAACAGCATAATTAAGATTGGAGAATAAGATGAGTAAAATTTGGACCGCGGCGGATAATGTCGCCTTAATAATCGTCGATCCACAAAATGATTTTTGCCCCGGGGGCGCTCTGGCCGTTGAAGGCGGTGACCAGATCATGCCGCTTATCAATAGCCTGCGTGAGCATTTCAAAAAAGTCTATATCAGCCAAGATTCTCACCCTAAAGGACATATCTCTTTTGCATCCACACATGGCGCAGCTGAATATACAGAGAAGGCCGTGGCCTATGGCAAGCAAATGATGTGGCCTGAGCATTGCGGCGAAAACACCGCAGGTGAAGCATTCCACAAAGACTTAATTGTCATGCCGAGCGATAAGATCATCCTAAAAGGCACCAATGTGAATATCGATTCATATTCTGCATTTTTAGAAAATGACAAGAAAACCACGCCTGTTTTCGCTAATGGTAATGGACTTGCTGAGGAACTAGAAGATGATGGCGTTGACAGCATTATTATCACAGGCCTCGCTTTGGATTATTGCGCTGGCGATACGGCGCTTGATGGGCTAACGCAGAAATTCAACGTGATTGTTGTTGAAGATGCGACGCGCTCTATCACGCCTGAAGGCCGCCTCGCTAAAATCGCTCAGATTGTTGATAAAGGCGGTATTGTACTGAACAGCAAAGCATTGCAAAACTGGCCACAATTAAAAGCTGTGTAAACAGCATCGAATATAAGAGTTTCGGGAGCTAAAATGCCGTCTTAGACATAAGACGGCATTTTTATTATGACCCTAAATGCTTCATTACACGCTAATCTTTGCCTCTGGCATAGGCTGCGCGTGGGATGAACGCGTCACTGCATTAACATTGGATTGTGGAATTTTATAGCATGAGGCAACACTGAATAATATATCAACCCCTGCCTTAACTCCATCGCCTATAGTATCAACAATATCAGCAGCATTCTCAGCGTCCATCGAAGCGGCTGTATAACTATAGACGTAGATATCAGGCGTAGAAGTTTTATTACTCGATGCCACTGCCAGAGCCATATATATGGTCTTATCCGCCCCCGCTTCACCGCCCGTTACCGCCAAAGCAATTTTATGCCTTTTGCTCGGGGCAAGAACAGCGCTGTTAAACGCATCGCGCGCCATGTAATAAGCAGCCTGAGGGCTATTATATGAGAATTTATTAATTACGGCCTGTGGCACAGAGGTCTCTTTGACACTCGAGACATGGAACGCTTTCTCATCCTGAGTATTAATCGCCTTCGCTAAACCATCAGAGGTTAGTCGATCCGCAATAAAAACCTGCGTATCTTGCGCATGAAAATCTATCGCGAGGGAATAGGCTTTTTGTGAAGAATTTAACGCCATGACTGCACACCGAAACTTTATACTGCTGTTTATAACTCAGAGTACAAATTATACGATAATTACGAAACCGTCAAGCTAAACGAATTATTATTTCAATTATAGCAACTTATCGTGTTAGCTATTCTTGGGGCGCCATTCCGATGCAAAGCGCATTATATAAAACACAGCCAGCACAAACGCCATGGTCAGCCAGAATGTTGCGTAATATTTATGCTTATTACGCAGCGTAGGCTTAACACTCAGGCCATTTGTCACTCCTTCTAAAAACGGGTGGGCGTCTGCTTTTATCAAAGCGCGATACGCGCGCGGCGGCGCTGTCTCATTAAAAACTGGTGAGACTTTAGAAACGGCACTCTGCATTTTACCGACGTCATAGCCCCACTCAGCCAAATATTGCTCAGGCAGCTCTGCATTTTTTTTCGGCAAAGCGCGTAACATCACATTCAGCGTCAGCGCCTGTGGCGTTAATGCGGCTATTTTCTCACGCACTTCATCTTTCGTATTATAAGCAACCCAGCCAATATCGACAGGCACAATAAGGTCGTCAGATATTTCCAAAGGCAAGAATACCGCATAAGCGGAAAGGCCTTCATGAGGGCCCGTAATTAAGAATTGAGGCGTTTTATCCGTCATGAGCTTGCCACTAATTTGACCGCGATAAATTTTCGCCGCTGTCGCAGGAAGCGCCGCATATTCGCGCAATTTGTCTACAGATATAGGATGCTGCATCAGGTCCTTGGTGTATTCTTGGTCAATAGAGCGCAAAAGATCATTCTTCCACGCTAAGCGCTCCACCTGCCAATAGCCCAGCTTCAGCAAGACCAAAATGCCTAAAACCGTGAATATCGTTGCAAAAATTGGTTTTCCTGTGCGCATAAGCGATGCCATCCCTCAGATAAAATTGTGCTAAATTCTTGTGAGTGCGTTACCTCAACACTATAGACCATACGAGCCTAACCCCTTAAACTCAATCTATATAATTTTTCTCTATTCAGAAAGCGCCCAAGCGATGAAACAATATTTAGATTTATGCCAACGTATTGTCGATAAAGGCCAATGGGTTGAAAATAAACGCACCGGCATTAAATGCCTGACCGTTATAAATGCTGACCTTGAATATGATGTTGCCAATAATATCTTTCCGCTCATCACGACACGCAAAAGCTATTACAAAGCGGCTATTGCTGAATTGCTGGGCTATTTGCGCGGCTATGATAACGCGGCTGAGTTTCGCGCGATTGGCTGCAAAACATGGGATGCGAACGCCAACCAAAATCAAGCATGGCTCAATAATCCGCATCGTAAGGGCGAAGATGATATGGGCCGGGTTTATGGCGTACAAGGCCGCGCATGGCAACGCCCTGACGGCACGCCGCTCGATCAATTACAAAAGATCATTAATAACTTATCACAAGGCATTGATGACCGTGGCGAGATCATGACCTTTTACAATCCGGGTGAATTTGAAATGGGTTGCTTGCGCCCATGCATGCACACACACACGTTTTCTTTACTGGGTGACACATTATACCTCACAAGCTATCAACGCAGCTGTGACGTGCCCCTTGGCCTAAACTTTAACCAAATTCAAGTCTTTGTCTTGCTCGCTTTAGTCGCGCAGATCACAGGCCATAAAGCAGGCATGGCTTATCACAAAATCGCCAATGCTCATATCTACGAAAACCAGCTCGAAAACATGCGCGATATACAGTTAAAACGTGAACCTTTCCCTTCACCGCAATTGCGCATTAACCCAGAAATAAAAACGCTAAAAGATATTGAAACATGGGTCAGCACCAGTGATTTTGAACTGATAGGCTATCAGTGCCATGAAGCTATCAAATATCCATTTGCGGTGTAATCATGAGCATATGTTCTTTAATCGCGGCCGTCTCATCGAATAACGTTATCGGCAAAGATAATGATTTAATTTGGTACATTCCTGAAGACCTCAAATACTTCAAACGCACAACCAGCGGAAAACCTGTAGTGATGGGGCGCAAGACATTTGAGTCCATTGTGGATCGTATCGGAAAACCACTACCCGGTCGCCATAATATCATTATCACGCGCCAAGCGGGTTATGATGGCAAAGGCGCAGAAGTCTTAACCGATATAAGTACAGCGCTCAAAGCGGGCGCTCAGGCCGCAGAAGACGAATATTTCATCCTAGGCGGCGCGCAAATTTATGCGGAGACCATAAATTTATGTGATCGCCTATATATTACTGAAATCCATCAGGATTATGAGGGTGACAGCCACTTCCCCCCCATCGACAAAAAAATCTGGCAAGAAACCAGCCGCGAAGATTATCCAAGACAAGGCGCGGATCTGCCTGCCTATAGTTTTGTTGTCTATACACGCATTTAAAACACCGCCTCTATGGTTGCCATACCAAAGATTCTATACAACTTGACAGCTTAATTCTTTCCCTCTATAAATTTACATATAAAAAAAGTAAATCGGAGAAAAAATATGGCGACCTTTAAAGATATTATAGACTATGACAGCGCACCATTAGTTCAGTGGGAACCCGCTATTGGTGAAGCACCATCTGGCGGAAAAATTATTGAAGACGACATAACCCATGGCGCTATAGCCAGATGGCTTAAAAGAAAAAAAATATCAAATGTCGCCGATCTAATCGCTGATGAGGCACGTCTATCGTTAAGAGTTGCACAAGATAACCCCAAAGCCACCATTAAACATATCACTTTAAGCGGCACATTCGAACAAGCGGCCCGCCATAATATAGCACAAAGCGCTGTGAATAATGTTGAAGTGATTACAGACATCGCACCAGAGCTCTATGGCCAGCAAGACGCGGTTGTCATGAATATGATATTAGGCTGCGTAGCCACGGGGCAAGACCAACAAAATATTGGCAAACTGCTTAACTTTGCTCGCGATCTTTTAAAAGACGACGGCTCCCTTGTATTAATACGCCCAAACCCAGCGGGCGGCGCTTTCACGACATATCAATGCCTAACCAATACAGACGACCTTAAGGCAGGGCAAGATTACGACTTTATGGTGACAGGCCTTGAAGAACATGGCGCCATGCAAAATCTTTACACACCAAACACTTATTTAAAGAATGCTTTTGCTGATGCTGGCCTTAAGCTTGGCAAAACACGCGGCTTAGGTAAGCACATTAGCGGTAATGGTCAGCCTGCCTTCTTAATGAATATTGGCCGTCCTATTTAAGACCACATTTTAGCCACAAGCAACAAAAGCTCCCCTGCCGCGCCATTCGTGCAGCAGGGAAGCGGGCGCTATTTTAATGGCGCTCAGGTAAGTTTTCTTTGATGACGTCAGGGCAATCACTGAAGAAACAATCAACGCCCATATTAACCATACGGCGTGCAATCATAGGGTCATTTACGGTGTAGCATAAAAGCGGTAATTCGAAATCGAGCAGGTCTTCAACAATCGACGCTTCCGTGTCCGCATCAAAATTAATGGTCTGCGGCGCCATAAACTCAACAAGCTCTTGTAAGTTTTCAGGCATTTCTTTTTCGAGCAATAAGCCACGTGACCAATCTTCCGCCATTTCAATCGCGACTTCTAAAGACACATGCGAAAAACTAGAAATCAATAAGCGGTTATGATCATCCCAGCTTGAGGCAAGGTAATCCAATGCGACTTCCGCAGTTTCTTTCTCACGGCCCGGGCATGGTTTAATCTCCATATTAAAGCCCAAATTACGTGCGTAGATAACATCAAGCGCTTCTTCTAAGCTCGGAATCTTAATGCCCGCAAAGCTATCACCGAACCAGCTGCCTGCTTCAAGCTGGCAAATATCGTCATAAAGCATTTCCGCTACAGGGCCAGAGCCATTAGTCGTGCGGTCTAATGTGTCATCGTGAAAGATTATTGGGACTTGGTCTTTGGTCAACTTGACATCAAGCTCCACCCACTCAACGCCGAGATCGGCAGCCGTGTGAATAGATTCTAAAGTATTTTCTGGCGCGTATTCTTTTGCGCCGCGATGACCAATTACGCGTGGTAATAACAAAGACATGATAAACCCTTATCTATATTAAATCAGATGAACCAACCCCTTATACAGTCTAGATTTCGCCCTGTCATCCCCAAAAAATTATCCATATTAAGAAAATATAAAGACTTTCCCGCTATAAATAACATCGTGAGTAACTAATCCAGTGTGTGGAGAAACAAAATGAATAATCTATCATTAGCCGCCGCTATGGAGGCTTTTTTAACGAAGCCGGCTTTGCTAGATGTTGACGCAAAAAAATCATCCGACAAATCACGCGCTAAAGATAAATCAAAGAATAGTAACCCTGAGCACGAACTGCCAGGACGCCTAGATCGCCTATCCCAAGAATTAACATTATTCATGGCGGTCGATCCCGTGCTGAGTGATCTTCATAAAGAATATTTGGATGCTTGTGGCATTTTAGATAACCTTGCCGTTAAGAACTCTTCTTATGATCCAATGGCTGTGGTTGCCAGTGACCGCGTTGAAAGCGCACATAGCGCCTTTAGCACACGTTTAATTGAGCTACGCCAAGATGAACAAATACAAGCCATGGTGCAAATGAAGCGCCACCGCTTGCTGCTTGAAGAAATGGAAGAGCGTAAGATTAAACGCCGCATGCTTGAGGAAAAAGCCTACACCCATAGAAAAGATATGGATACGGTCAAGGCCAAGAACACTAAAGAGCGCAAAGCTTTCGCGTTTGATATATTCATGGCCTATATGATGATGAGTTGGGCTGTACACGCCCAAAGCAGGCAAGAGCTTAAATATGCCTTTGAAGACGCCTTTATTGGCAATGTAAAAAGTCAAAAAACGGGCACGGCTTCCGCTTAAGAATTATTGTGACTCACTAACCCAATTTAAACCCTTGGACACACTGTGTTTTCGGAGGGCTAGAAGAGAGCATATGAGCGAAGCATTGTTCAACATCACGGCGATATTTACGTTTAAGAGCTTCATACTGACCAAGATCTAGCGCATATTCCGAAAGGTTAAACATTTCTAATTTTTCAGCAATGTAAAACGCTTCCTGTTTTTTTGACAGCAGCTTGTTGTCTTGTACTGGGCGTTCATCAACCTTGCTGGTCAGCTTAAAACGTGGATCATATTCAGCCACAGGGCCATTTGGCGTGTGGCAGGGGACGACTTCATGGGATTGTAAGTCGTTATGCGGCATAACAAAACCTTCCGTATTTAAAGGTAATACGCAAATCTGGCCGCCGGATTTTTTAATATATTGCGAGAGGCTGTATTTGGGGTCGTGATGGCTTGCATTACCATTTAAATGCGCCTTACCGCAAAACTGTACAACAATCGACGCATTCTGGGCTAGCGCCTGATTTCTTAAGGTTCGCGCCATATGATGGTTACGAATTTTCATACCGACAGGGTCATGAATAGAAATCAAATCTTGCGAATTTGCCCCGCAAGCCGCGATCGAGTCAACCGCATCCTGATTATTATAATCAATAATCTCATCACTATCATAGGCTATATCCGTACCAACAAAGGATAAATCATCCCCTTCATTAAAGCGCTCAAGAATATAATGCGCCAAAGTTTTATGCGCAAAATAAGCATAAGGGTTATCCGCGCCGTAAAAGCGCAACTTCAAGCTCAGAGCCGTTTTACTATCAAGCTCTTCCAAGCTGTTCGCTATAGTTGACGTCATAGTAAGCGCGTTATTCACCGCATAAAACCGAGCCAATAAATCATGGGGCTGTTCATAGGCAATCATTAAATTACCTGCGAGCGGCTTTAACGCCTCTAACAGCAGCATATGATGTAAATAATGCTGCGTGCTTTCATGGTCTTCGCCGACAAGGATGATCAGCGGTTCGCCGCGGCGCCCGCTATTGTCCATATCTTTACGCATATTCAGAATATATTGACCTGCATTAGCGGCGCTATTTTGCATCAACGCCGCATCGCCATCTATGGCGCGCTCAGAGCAGCGTTCAGGGCAACGTTCAGCATCACCGCTATGCGGGGCGCTGTCAGACGTTGCCGCCTTGGCCATATTGTTGTAATGTTCAGTATTCACCAAATAAAATCCTAAAAAATCATATTGCAGGACGCTATCAAAAAATCAGCGTTATGTCAATTTAATTAGCGCTAATAATGCTATGACATATATATGTAGTCAGCCCCCTAAAGCGCCTTTAAAATTATGTGTTAAAATTTTTGCTGTAATAATTCAGCTTTCTTATTAATTTCGTCAATATCAACTTCCTTGATCCAACCATTTTTAATATAGCCTTCAAGGCGTTCATATTGCCCCAGAACAGAGGCTCGAAAATATTCATTTTCATGCCATAAGGGCGCAGGATGATTAAAAGCATTAACCCCAACTTGCATGGCAAAAATTTCAGGCCAGTTGGCTTTTAAGGTCATCAAAAAACGCCGAGAAGCTTTGATATTACCAAAGGAAATTATGGATTGAGCCCCCTTTAAGGATACCGTTTCATTAAATAGAGCTTTGCAGTTTAGCACATTTTGCTGGCTATTGGTCGAGCGCTGCTCTTTAAATATACAGCTCTGCGGTACGCCGCGTGCCAGTAATCGCCGCTCGATGCTTTCCGCTTCAGATAAAAACTCTTGTTCTTCTGGGGTGCTTTGGTCACATAAAACGCCGCCTGTAACAACAATAGAAGGAAAATATCCTTGATGGTAATAATGCGCCACTTCATTCGCGAGCGCCCCACAAATGGCCGCATTGCCAAACACCACGGCAGCGTTTGCTGGTGCTAATACTGTTTTTTCAATCAGTAAGTAACGCCCTATATGATTAAATATATTCTTATGTTCTAAATGTTCTGAAATAGCCCTTACTCCCTTAAACGCGCCCCCCTATCTTGCAGATTTAAGCCTGCTTTATTTTTTACAAGGGTTCCGTTTTTATACCGCAAAACGAATTAGGTCAATGGAGTTTACAGATTAATTTCATTACGGGGGATGCTTTAGCAGTCTTATTCGACCATATCAAAGCCCGGCAGCCCACTTAATCGATTATCTCTCGTTTAAGATTTCTTGATCAAACATATCTTGAAATTCATCTGGGCTCGTGTCGCGGTCAAGCGGCATATATAAACGCTTGCCGATAACAAAAGCCGGCACATAATGCGCGCCAATTTCGATAGCGAGCCTGTGATTTTCTTCAACAGCCGAACGCACAAGGCTATCCGTTGATAATTGCGCCAATTCGCCAGTCGGTATATTGGCTTCTTCCAATAAAGTTAACGCGCGGTCAAGATTCATTTTACCCAGCGCATTAAAAATCACATCATGAAACTCTGGAAAAATACCAAGCCGCGCTGCGGCCATAGCGAGCTTAGCCAGTTCAAATGAATCGTCTCCCAAAAAAGGCACAGGGCGCAAAATAACCCGCACATCCTCACGACCACTTAATGCTTCATCCAACGCCGCCTCTTCAATCATGCAATAGGGGCAATTATAATCGTAAAACACAACAACTTTTAACGCGGAATTTTCATCACCATTAATCGTTAACGCCGTTTCGGTGTCGTAAATGGCATCAATTTCTCCGATCTTCAGCGTTTTCTTTGCGAAACCATCTAAACCAACCTCAATCGGCGTAAAGGCGGGTGGTGCCTTTGGCGCGAACAGCGCCGAATAACCAAAAGCTGCGAGAGCAAGAACCACAATTATACAAACACCACCCAGAAAATAACGCATTATATTAAGTAACCTTATTGTTTATTTTTGTGTTTCAAGCATCGATTTCATAGTTTCATACGGGATGTAACCCGGTACAAATTCTGTGCCTATGATAAATGCTGGCGTGCCTGATATGTTTAAACGATTAGCAATTTCTCGGTTACGCTCAAGTATCGCCTCGACCGCTTCGCCATTCGCATCAGCTTTTAATTTATCAATATCAAGCTCTAGCTCTTTAGCTATTTTTATAAATGAACTTTCTGATTTTGGCCCTGCATTACCGAATAAAGCCATATGAAATTCAAAATACTTACCTTGCATTTTAGCGGCTAATGCAAACTTGGCGGCTTCGCGTGAGCTTTGCCCCAATACAGGAAGGTCAATAAAAGCGACTTTTACAGGGTGGTCCTCGTCTGCAATTAAACTTTGAATAGCGTCAAAGCCACGACGACAAAACCCGCAATTAAAATCTAGGAATTCAACAATCATTGTATCGGAATCAAGGTCACCGGCAAAAGGAACATCAAGGGCTCCTGATTTTATTTCAGCAACAACATCACCCGAGGCTTGTGCTGCGACAGCAACCTTTTCACTTTCTAAACGTTTTTGATACAACTCAACAGATTCCAGCAATACTTCAGGGTTCTTCATAATGAATTGGTGAATCATATCATTTACAGCCGAGGCCTGATCTTTTGATAATGATGCAGCAACATCGTCAGCCGCTTTAGCAGGCTGCATTGTTGAAAAAGCTAGCAAAGCCAGCGGTAAACTTAGAATTTTGAATGTGTTTTGAAACATGGAATATCCTGTTCTTTAAAAATTACGCCTGTCAGCCCCGTAATCACAGCGAACCAGTGATCACATCTATAAGATTCGCACAAAAGAAGAAAATCGTTACAAAAAGATGATAGCGCAAGATTCTATAAAAGAAAGGGTAAAAATAGAAAAGAACGGTTAATCGTGACGTAAACGCAAAATAACGCTTAAGCGCGAAAACGATTCACGGCGCCTGAATCTTGATCCGCGTTTAGTTTAAGCTCGATAGACGCGCCATCGACGGAGGCTGCTGATGAGAGGACCTTACCTGAGACTTCCATCATCTCCATCATCGGGATATCGTCAATATTCTCTTGATGCATTTTTAAATATTGTGCTATATCCGCGCTGCTTTGTGCATAGATAGACAGAACGGCATTTATATCTTTGGATATAACTTTAAAATGCATCGTGTTTGGAACGTTTAAATCCGCAAGCTCTTGCGCTGCGAAAGATATTGATTTGGGCATGCGCTCACCATAAAAAACGGCTTGATCAGCAGAGAGAGCGACCATATCAGGGCGCGCACCACCATATAATTTATTCATATTGCCTGACAGGTTTTCATTCCAAATATTGGCGCAGGCGCAAAGGGAATTGCGTACATAGACCAAGCGATCAAAATCTTTGCGGCCAATTAAGTCCTGTGAAAAAGCATGGTCAATCTGACCGACAATCACAACTAAACGCTGTAATGCGTTTAATGTGGAAACGGCATTTTCTCTCATCGCTTTAGTGTTATTATCATTAATCATTGGACTGCCTGTCTTCTTAATCGTCATTTTTATTCGGCTTTATAAACCTACAGTTTTACCTGCACCACGTTAAAGCTGGGCTTATATTTACCATAAATTTGGCTTTTGTCAAGTTTATTTGCTTTACGATATCGCACAGGCCAGCGCTAACAAGAAACCAAGATTCATATTCCTTTTAAAAAGAGCCAAACAATTATCTGGATCGGCCATGTTCCACCCTTTAAGTGTCACAAGAATATAGCCATAGGATAATAAGGTAACGAGGTAGAAAAGCGCAGGCGCCTGCCCCAATATGCCCGCAAGGATAAATACGGCCATACTCGCCCCATAGAATATACGGACCCAGCGCCCACCCGCATCACCAAATAATAAGGCGGTTGATTTGATCCCGATAAAGGCATCATCTTCCTTATCTTGATAAGCGTAGATCGTATCATAAGCCAAAGTCCATAATATGCCGCTTATATAAAGACACAGCGCCGCCAAAGACACATGACCATCTATAGCGGCCCAGCCCATTAATGCCCCAAAGTTAAAGGTTAATCCCAAAACCACTTGCGGCCAGTAGGTAAAACGTTTACTTGCAGGGTAAACAACAACCAAACAAAGCGCCAAAACCCCAAGCAAAACCGCAATAATATGCAGCTGTATAAGAATAAGAAAAGAAGCGGCAAGCAAGGCCAATAAAGTCAATGCCGCATGGCGTAGCTTTAATGCACCGCTCGCCAGAGGGCGCAAGGCTGTGCGCGCGACTTTTTTATCAAGATTACGATCCCAAATATCATTAATAACGCATCCTGCGCTGCGCATTAAAAATGCACCGAGTGAAAAGAGCGCCAAGACATAAACGCTATGTAGACTTAAATTCATTGTGCCGCCAGAGGCCATAAAAATCGACCATATACACGGCCAAAGCAGCAATAAAGTGCCGACAGGGCGATCCATACGCATAAGAATTATATAAGGCCTCGCCCAAAGAGGGGCGTGGCGCAATAATGCGCCCTTAAACTGAATATCGGTATAATCAAGATTACTTAACTCTGATTTATTCTGCATTTCTCTCTACTTATTTCTTATGGTATAGTCATTTTCAACGACAATGAATGACAAGCTTATTCATTAAATTCTTCTCACTTATATAACGTATATGCGCCATGACCGATATAAATGTTTATAAAAAACTCATCCGAATATATATTGATGCTCCGTTAGCGCAAGATGTTAGCGCTGCGCTAAGCACAGCGCAAGCGCATTACTTCCATAATGTGATGCGCAAAAATGCTGGTGACATGATACGCGTTTTTAATGGCCATGATGGCGAATGGCTTTGCCAAATAGAGCGCTTAAATAAAAAAAATGGCCAAGTTCTCGCGCAAAAGCAGCTTAAGCCACAGAGAGAAGACAGCGCTCAACCAGACCAAAACATCACCTTGATCTTTGCCCCTATCAAAAAGCAACGCCTTGATTTTTTGATTGAGAAAGCCGTAGAGCTGGGCGTCACATCCCTACAGCCCGTCCTCACCCAGAATACCGAAATGCGCAAAATAAATGCTGAGCGTATAGAGGCACAAATAATTGAAGCGGCCGAACAATGCGAGCGCCTTGATATCCCTAATCTTCTACCCTTAACCACATTGGAAAAAGCAGCGCCGCAACACCCCTTAATTTACGCCGCAATTGAGCGTTTAGACGACACGCCGCATATTGTTGAGGTTACAGACACCAGTAAATGTGCCTTATTAATCGGCCCTGAAGGCGGCTTTACCGCTGATGAAATCACATGGCTTTCGACATTAAAACAAGTCACAGCGGTTGGCTTGGGTTCGCGAATAATGCGCGCTGAGACTGCGGCCCTATATGGGTTAGCGCATTTGACATGCTCTTCTGTCATTAAAAAATAGCCCCATTAAAAACCCCCGCCAAGTGGACATAGTCCCAATTTCTTTATTACGAGTCTTGCTTGATTTAAATAAGTAAATTATATATATAGGGGCTGAAAACTTTGTTTTTCAAAGCCATATAAAGCAAAACGAAATCATTGTTTTAAATAAATAACTAAGAAGAGACACATATATTATGCTGAATAAAGTTGTTGTTTTGATAGGTGCTATGCTGTTTAGCCTTGTTGCCTTACCACAAGTAAGCTTTGCCCTAGGTGGTTTAGAAGGCCTGCCTTATGAGTTTGGATTTCAAGACCCCGTCACGCCTGTAGCACGCGAAATGCAAACATTTCATAACATGTTGCTTTGGATTATTTCAGGCATAACAGTTTTTGTTTTTCTTTTATTGGTTTTTGTTGCTTTACGCTTTAATGAAAAAACAAACCCAAAACCATCACAAACAACCCATAACGTACCTTTAGAAGTTATCTGGACCTTGGTTCCTGTTCTTATTTTACTCGTTATAGCCATACCATCATTTCGCCTGTTATATTTCTCAGACCGTGTCGCCAACCCTGATCTGACCGTCAAGGTCACAGGCCTCCAATGGTACTGGACGGTTGAATATCCTGACAATGGCGGTATTAGCTTTGATACACGCATGATACCAAGTGATGAAATTGACACAAGCAAAGGTCAAAAACGTTTGCTTTCCGTTGATAACCCTATGGTACTGCCCGTTGATACAAATATTCAATTCGATATCACTGCAGCTGATGTTCTACACAGCTTTGCCATTCCTGCTTTTGGCATTAAAAAAGATGCTGTACCAGGCCGCATGAACCAAACATGGGCGCGCGTTGAAAAAGAAGGCACTTATTTCGGTCAATGCTCTGAGCTTTGCGGTAAAGATCACGCCTTTATGCCCATGGAAGTTCGCGTTGTAAGCAAAGAAGCTTTTGCTTTGTGGGTTGAAGAACAGAAAAAAGATCTTTAAATCCGCCGACGGAATACTCAGATAACAATAACAATAAAAATTTAGTCTATAGTTTAAAAGGAAGTCACTAATGAGCGATCATGATCATAAACCAGGATTTTTTAAACGTTGGTTCTGCTCTACCAACCATAAAGATATTGGTACGCTATATATCATATTCTCAATTCTCGCAGGCCTGATCGGCGGCGCATTTTCAATGCTGATGCGTTATGAGCTACAAATGCCTGAGCTGCAATTGGTGGCTGATGGGCAAATGTGGAATGTCTGGATTACCGCGCATGGCTTAATCATGGTTTTCTTTGTTGTTATGCCGGGCCTCATTGGTGGCTTTGGTAACTGGTTCGTGCCGCTTATGATTGGTGCGCCAGATATGGCCTTTCCGCGCCTTAACAATATTTCGTTTTGGTTGATCATTCCTGCCTTTATACTGCTTATCCTCTCCGCCTTTATCGGCTCTGGCGCAGGTACCGGCTGGACGGTTTATCCACCATTATCGAGCACTTTGGGTCATCCGGGCGCTTCTGTGGATATGGCGATTTTCGCGCTTCACCTTGCGGGGGCGAGCTCTATTCTTGGCGCGGCGAACTTCATTACGACGATCATTAATATGCGCGCACCGGGCATGACACTTCATAAAATGCCGCTATTTGTTTGGGGTATGTTAATTACCAGCTTCTTGCTTGTATTATCCCTTCCTGTTCTAGGTGGCGCGATTACAATGTTGCTTACTGACCGTAACTTTGGCACGACCTTCTTTGATCCTGCTGGCGGCGGCGACCCAATTTTGTACCAGCACTTATTCTGGTTCTTTGGTCACCCTGAAGTGTATATTATGATTTTGCCAGCCTTTGGTATTGTCTCGCATATTATTTCAACCTTTTCGAAAAAGCCTATCTTTGGTTATTTGGGCATGGCATATGCCATGGTTTCAATCGGCTTTGTTGGCTTTATCGTGTGGGCGCACCATATGTATACAGTCGGTATGAGCGTTGATACGCGTGCTTATTTCACAGCGGCGACCCTAATCATCGCGGTACCAACGGGCATTAAGATCTTTTCATGGATAGCGACCATGTGGGGCGGCTCTATACGTTTTACAACACCGATGCTATTCGCGATTGGCTTTATCTTTTTGTTCACTGTAGGGGGCGTTACAGGCGTCGTATTGGCCAATGCTGGTATGGATACAGCGTTACACGACACATATTACGTTGTTGCGCATTTCCATTACGTCTTATCACTCGGCGCTGTTTTTGCTCTATTCGCTGGTTTTTACTACTGGATTGGCAAAATGTCAGGCCGTCAATATCCTGAATGGATGGGTAAAGTCCACTTTTGGATTACCTTTGTTGGCGTGAACCTTGTCTTCTTCCCTCAGCACTTTTTGGGTCTAAACGGTATGCCACGTCGCTACCCTGATTATCCAAATGAATTTGAACTGTGGAATGCCATCTCATCTTATGGTGCTTACATGACTGGCGCTGCGACATTATTCTTCGTCTTTATTGTCTTCTACACCTTGTTCTTTGGTCGTAAAGTTGGCAATAACTACTGGGATGTTCAACCGAATATCATGACATTGGAATGGACAATTTCTTCACCACCACCATTCCACCAGTTCACTGAGCAGCCTAAAGTTAAATAGGCGCCCTGATTATAAATCAGACAAAAACCCGCTTCATATATGTGAGGCGGGTTTTTTACTCTCTGGAACTTGGCGGATTAAAGCGTAACTTAAAAACCTAGCTTATCTTGCGCTAAGTGAGCGAGGCCGAGGGCCTTTAACCCCCTATCAAAACACGCTTTTTCTTCAGCTAAATCTGCGAAGTCAGAACCGTAATTTTCAGCAACATCAGGATAATCCGCATCATAAATAGCCACAGGCCCTTGCAAATCGTGCAAACGCAGGACCTCGCTTGCCCTCATCCCTTTATCTGAGTTATATACACTGCCTTCATAGAAAGACGCTAAAAAAGGTTGAGCTTGAGCTCGGAATAAAGCTGCAAGGCTTTTTCTCTTGCTATATTGCCTCTCCCAGCCGTTAACATGAGCAATCCCACAGATCTGTATAGCAATACGCGCCTTATTATCGCGTGCCAACCTTGTCAAAGATTTCTGCATATGATGATTGCGGACATAAAGAGCCTCCGGCGAGTCCGCTTGCATTGTTTCAGCTTTATAGCCGCAGGCCTGTACACTAAATAAAGTAGACAGGTCCGACATAATTAACTGATGATCTTTAAACCGCCATGAAGCATCGGTATAGGCACACTTAACAGCACCTGACTGTGCCAATAACAAACTATATTTATTGATCACATCATTCGCATAACAGGCATAAAGAGATGTAAACTTCTCTATCGTAGCTTTTAAATTCGTCTCACCATGCTCACTTTGTGAATATTTATGCTTATGGCGCGTTTTATAATATGTATTATCCTGATAGGCATAATCATGTGGCACTTCAAAACTCAGTACAACATCTTGGAAATTCTGCCTAATCCGTTCAAGCAAAGCCAAATGATGAAGTTTATGAGACAAGGTTGTATGTTCCTCACCAAGCAGGACAAACAAAGTTTCATTTGCACGCCCTGCCTTATCTAAAGCCTCACGTTTTGCAGAAATTTGCGCAAAGGCATTATCCGCACTTAAACGCACATCTTCAAATCCCTCTTTAGGCGTATCATCCATAGCCCCATTAACCTTTTAACGTTAAATAATTAAGCCCCATATTCTTCAGGCGCGCATCAACATAAGCGGATTCTTTCTTATGGCTGTTTAATTCCAAAGGCCCGTCTGTGCTTTTAATATTATTGCCATTAGCGCCATATTCTGCCGTTTCATCGCTAAGTGGCTGATAAACAAATTCCACGTCTGCATGATTGTCTTGGATTTCTTCAGCATCTCCGCAATGAATATGCATATAGTTTTTGCCTGCGCGCTCAAAACAGCCCATCAGGCTATCCTCGGCGCTCAGCTCGCCATGAAGTCCTGATAAATGAGCCCGCCCCGCTAACTGCAAGGCGATACGTGGCTTATGCTTATCAGCTTGCTGGATAAGACTTTGTGTCATGTAATGATTGCGAATATACATGCCATAGGCGTCCACATCAGCCATACTTTTATTAAAGCGCTTCTGTAGCCCCTGAAAAATGGGACGGTCTTTAATATTAGAAAGAATGACCTTATCATCGTCATCACAGGCCGCGTCATTAAACACAACAGCAAGCAAAGGCTTTGAGCTGCTAAGGTTATTCGCTAAATTTTTATACAGCGTTTTCGAGGCATAAGGTGCATTTTCCGAAAAAGCAGCATAATGTTTTTGGATGAGCTCCAAATGCGCGCATTTGTTTTGCTTGCCATTTACTTTGAGGCGCATTTTTTCCGGCGCATATTCCGTCACCCCTCTATTCCAGCTTAAATAGTCAGTCAGGTCATAAGACAATTCTAACCCGACAACCAAAGAATGCTTATCTTCAAGTAATTTTTCAATCAAAAGCGCTTCGAATAAAAGGTGATTTACATCTGAGTGGCTCTCACCGACAGCAACGAACAAGGTCTCGCCGCCACGACCTTGCGCGGTCATCTGAACCAAGCGCTCTTCTATATACTCAGCTGCGCCAATAGCCGTCTCTAGCACATCCGCCGCTTTGGGGTCTTTTTTATGTAGCGCCTTAAGATTGATTTTAGATAAAGCCATCAGCATTTCCCTTGCTTATTTCAAGGAAAACACCTTACCACCACCCATGTATTATGTCAACAAATATAAGGCTGATCCGCAGCGCGTCTTACTTTATCTTTAAATCAGATAGCCCCATATTATCAAGTTTCGTATTAACGAACTCGGCCTCTGCTTCTTGCGTATCAAAATGCTTATGAAAATCTAAGAAGGAAAAGAACCGCTCTATTCGAGGGCGGGTAGATTCATTTGTCTCAACATTATAACGCGCAGAATGTTCTGGCGGCGCGTGGGAAATGATCAGCTCATCCTCATCTAGCCCTTCGCTGTAATCAAAGACAGGGTTTAAAAACACGCCGATTACGGGTTTAGCTGAACGTTTAAATATAGCGCATAAGCCTTCGGCTTGATGACTATCTAGCCCACCACCATTAACATGTGTTTGCCCACATAATTGCATAGCAATGCGTGTCTTATATTGACTGGCAACATCCGAGAGTTTTTGCGCCATATGAATGTTACGCACATAAAGCCCTTCTTGGGACTTCAAAGACATATTATGCTCGACTTTTTTTAAGGCCTTGCGCATTGACTGCGCTGTTTGTGGGTCTGACACATCCAAGAATTTTTGGCTTAATCGTGCTGTATCACTATGAATACCGATAAATTGACCATTTGAAGATGCATGTAAGCGAAACATATGCGTATGCAATATATTTGATGCATAATATGAATCTTTATTGCCGCTCACAATACTGGCATAAATCTCACATAGCCCTAATATACTAGGATTAGCTTTATAAAGATCCATTGAAGACCCTATATCTTTTGGCTCAATTTGCGAAATCCCCGATAGGAAGGACTTTAAGAACTCATCCGTCACCATATTCGTTGGATGCTCTAATGCGCTCACTATAGATTCATTGGCCTCATATAAGCCCTGCAAAACAAGCATATGGTGTAATTTATGGGCTGGTAAATTGTGATGTTCACCGGCCATGACGAATAAAGTTTCATCACTTTGCCCTTGCCGATCTAACGCCGCACGGCGCTTTAATATTGCTTTGACGGTTTTGACAGCACTGCCCAATATAGCGGCGGCTTCTGGATCTATTTTTTTAACATGATCAATGTTGATATCTATGAGTTTGCTCATTTATTATATCTCCCTGTTAAGGGCAGAATAACAGAACTGGCTTATTTCGCAAGTAGGCACGCCATTACACTATAAATTATAAAGTTATTTGCGCTCCCGCCACATCACGACGGCATTACTTAAGATCAGTAATATACAGCCTACAGCCATAGATAAATCTGGAATTTCATCCCAAAACAGCCAGCCTAAAATACCGGCCCATAAAACACTTAAATAAGTGAAGGGGCTAAGAAGCGACGCTTCTGCCAAGCGGAAAGCCTGCGTTTTTAAAAGTTGAGAGAGCAAACCAACGCAAGCCGTCATCCCAACAATCCAGAATAACGCCTCATTAAGCAGCGCACCTGTCCAGATAAAAGGCAGCAAAGCCCCACAGAATAAAGTGCCCGAGCTTAGAAAGTAAAACGTTGTCGTCAAAGGGTGCTCATTGCGTTTCCCCAAATGCCTTAAATTGATACTAACCGTAGCGATTAGAAATGCAGAGAGCGTCCCAACCGCAATGCCCAAGCCATTATTCATTTGCAGTGCAGGCTGCGCAATAAGACATACCGCGATAAAGCCCACAAGGACAGCGCCCCAACGCCAAGGCCCGACTTTTTCCTTTAAAAATAAAGCCGACATAACCAAAACTATAAGCGGCACACTGAACCACAGGGCTGCTGCGTCCCCCAGCGGTAACAAGGACACCGTCCAAAAAGCAACAATTAAGGAGACATTACCAAAGGCGGAGCGCGTAAGCTGCCCTCTTAAGTAATCGGTTTTAAATAGGGTGTGATTACCTTTAATAAAGATAATTGCGCTAACCCCCATCGCGGCGATCAGGTTACGCATAAAGGCGACTTCAATCGGATGCATATCGGCATTTTGCAGGGCTTTCGCTCCCGCATTCATCATCGTGACGCTTATCGTAAAAGCGATAAAAAGCGCGATGCCCAGATAAGCGTGTTTCTTAATTTAGATTACTCCAGAAATTATGCGCATAGGCTTACGCGCTGTGTCACAAAGGACATGCGAGCCTATGCGCTGCGCATTAATTAACTTTTTTATCAACCAGTTTACCCGCTGTAATCCATGGCATCATCTCGCGTAGTTCCTTGCCTACAGATTCAATCGGATGCTCGGCTTCACTTGCACGGGTTTTCTTGAATATATTCTGCCCGCCTTTGCATTCATCCATCCACTTCTTTGTGAAACGACCTTGCTGAATATCTTCCAATACGCGCTTCATTTCGGCTTTTGTCTCGGCTGTGATAATGCGTGGGCCTGCATCATAATCACCAAACTCTGCTGTGTTCGAGATTGAATAACGCATATTGGCCATGCCACCTTCATAGAGCAGGTCAACAATCAGTTTTAATTCATGTAAGCATTCGAAATAGGCCATTTCTTCGGCGTAGCCCGCTTCAGTTAGCGTTTCATAGCCCGCTTTGACCAATGCACACAGGCCGCCACAAAGAACGGCTTGCTCACCAAAGAGATCGGTTTCACACTCATCTTTAAATGTTGTTTCAATAATGCCTGAGCGACCACCACCAACGCCGCTCGCATAAGCCATCGCTTTATCACGCGCGTGACCAGAAGCATCTTGCTCCACAGCAATCAAGCACGGCACGCCGCCACCTTTTTGATATTCGCCGCGCACTGTATGACCTGGGCCTTTTGGTGCGATCATAATCACATCAAGATCTGGGCGCGCTTCGATGAGATCAAAGTGAATATTTAGGCCATGCGCAAAAGCAAGCGTTGCGCCCTGTTTTAGATTATCTTTCAAATCATCATTATACAAATCTTGTTGCAATTCATCAGGCACAGCGATCATTAATAAATCGCCCCACTTCGCCGCTTCTTTGGGAGTCATCACTGTAAAGCCAGCTTCTTCTGCTTTCGCTTTGCTCAGCGAGCCCTCACGCAGACTTACCCGAATATTCTCAACGCCGCTATCACGCAGATTGGCTGCATGCGCATGGCCTTGCGAGCCATAACCAATAACAACAACATTTAGTTCTTTTAGAACATCAAGGTTACAATCGCGATCATAATAAATTTTCATGGTAAGTCCCTTTGGTTTTTAACTTTAATTCGATGTAACGACCGCTTACCTGCATAGAGAGGGTCGTTAATTAGACTATAGATTATAGCGAATTTAAGCATTTATGCGAGTAATAATTAATGCGCCATTTCGGGCATTAAAAAAGCCGCCCAATTAGGCGGCTTTAAGCATCTTCACTCACATCGACACAAAAAGGCTCTGCCATGGCTTGCCATCCATGTTAATCGTTTAAAGCTTTTCTTTTTTGGGCGGCCCGAGCTTCTTTATCAGCTATTTTCTGTGCGAGCACGAGCTGTTTGCTTTTAACTTCACTTTGACGGCCAATATCGGCTGCTTTATAGGCGGGGTTTGAACTGCGTGGCGCAATCATCAAAGCTTTATCATAAGCCTCTTTAGCGCGCTCAAACTTATTATGTTCAAGCCAATAATCGCCTAGGAAGCAATGCGCATCAATGCTGTTGGGCTCTATATTAAGGGCTCTTTTAATATGCATCATCGACTTATCATCATCCCCAAAGCCAACGGGCCAACTGGGTACAGCAAGATAAAGCGCGCCTAATATTGCATGGGCTTGTCCGTCCATGGCCTTGTCGTCAATCTTTATAGCGGATTCGAGTAATTTTTTTGCATCTTTTACATGGGGGAGCGCTGAAAAACCACCAATCAAACCGGCGTGGGTCGATTTAACCGTACCTAATATGGTTTTAGCCTCAGCATTGCGCGCGTTTTCTTTAATTAACGCTTCTAATTTCAGCTCTAGGGCGCTTAATGCCGCCTTCTTCTCATCATCCGTCTGCTCACCATATTTAATCGTCGCCCAGTCATGATAGAGGTCAAGTGCGACATCGGCTTGCGCGAGTGGAACCATGGAAATAAATGAGACTATACAGAGCATGCATAAACGGCGTAGGCGCGAAAAATTAAGGTACATCTTATATCTCCTATAAAGCAGAATGATTTATAATCTGTTATTTAATGCCGCTTACACGGCTTTCCGTTAAATGCATAAGCAATGTGCCATAGCTGGTTTTTATTTGAACTTTAACAGGCACAAATAAATCAGAAGAATCGAGCTTCCCAAGCCATATAGTCGGCCGAGCCCCATGCTTTAAGCCTTGTTCTTGAATAGATAGCCAGCCCCGTGGCTTAGCGTGCCATTTGCCGCCTTTAGGCTCTATCATTACTTCGCATTTTTTAGCCACACCATCAAATATATTATAACGCGAACTTTTCAGAACTGTTTCTGACACGGGGTTAAAGGTTAAAGCGAAGCGGCGCTTACCATCAAATATATCTTCGCTGCTATCACACGCTTCACCATTACCCATACTATGCATGACCTTTAAGGTCGCACTTAGGATATCTGTTGTGTCTTGGATTAAAGCTGTTTCTAAATCTTTTTTGGGCTTAGTTTTACCCGCTTCTATTTCCAGATAATTTGTTAGATTACCTTTGCCGTCATAATCATATTTTTTCTCGTCATCTTCACCGCGCCAGATGGCGACAGAATGGTGGAGGTTCGGAAAAAACTGACCATTTTTAACGCGGCCATTTGATTCAAACGTCCCGCTCCAAGGTGCTAATTTACCCAAAAACCCATGCGTTTTAGCACTGACAGACGCTAAATATTTGTTATTTTCAACTTGGAGATCCATATTCGCGGCCACCACATTTAACCCGCCAGAATAAACAGAATAGCTTAAATGCTGCGTTTGCACGGCCTGCGCAGGCTTGGAAAAAGCCGTAAAAAGCCCCCCCATAAGAACAAGGGAGATTGTAATATACGCGGCTTTAGAGAGTATTCTCATAACTTATATCCTTATAAGAAAGCTTAGAAAAAGGCTTAATTTGGGCTGATAATAGCGATAAACTCTTCACAAAGCCTTAACGGCGCGTCACCATTCACGCTCATCCAGTTTACCTTATTTTAGCGCCTTTGCGGCAATTTATTTAAATTGACCGCATAATTCGACCAATTCTCCGCCCATACCCATCTTGAATTTCTTAACCCCTTTGGCGCTCTCACCATTAACGCCGCCAAGGTCTAAGTCTTCAATACCCAACGATTTTAAATGCAGCATAGCCTGCCAGAGTAAGAAGTTATGCGCGTTGTATTTACGCCCCCTATCAGGGTCCGTCCAGCCAATTTGGTAGGTCGCCGCTTTCCCGTGAATAAAAATTAATATGCCTGCAATCGCATGTCCGTCAAGGCGCGCCTGCATCAACAACCTATTGCCTCTAGGCGCGAATGTATCGCATAGCGCAATAATGGTACGCGGTTTTGGTCCTTGAAACTTGCGCTCGGCTTTGTCTCGCGCATAATTATCTAGCAGCCACGATAAAGTTAGTCCGATTTTATCGAGATGCAACTTAACGCCACTTTTCTCGGCTTTACTCAGACTACTGCGCCATTTACCGTTAAGTTTAGCGCGTAAAGCCGCCTCGTCTGGCGTTAAATCAACCCATATCGTTTGATAAGCAGGATAGGGTAACTTTCGTTTAGCGGGCAAAATATCAAGGCTAACCGCCACAGAGCTCTCAGGCATAATGCGGCGGCGGCGGCCAAAGCGCGGCTTAAAAATACGATTATATTCGCTGAAAAAAGCATCTAAATCACTTTTGTCGCCAAAGCCATCAAACCATAATGGCCCACGGTCTAGCATCACCACATGAAAAAGCTGTTTGAGCAGACTCACTTCCATGAGCTGCACCAGACCGGCCTCGCGTCCATCAATTTTAATCAGCCCCCAGCGGGCGCTGTGTTGATTGATCGGGCATAATGCTTGCGCATATTCATAGCATTGCAAAATGGTTGAGCGCCGAATTGTATTAAAACGCTGATCCCATGCGCCGTTATTCAAGCCATTCCACTCAATTTTACAGATTTTATTCATCATTGTCCTTATTAGACTTGTGCTACGTCAGTTATTTTTGCATTCTGAGCATTCTTACTCTGTTAGGAAAGATAGCCTTAAAATGCTCTTATTACAATTAGCCATTGGCGCCCTTATGATCGCCCTTACGGTGAGCATCCATGCCATTGGTTTTGATTTCATGATCCGCCGCCTAAATACAGTATCTTCGCGCTTTATGGTTATATTTAGAGGTTTATGGAAGAATGCCGTTATTATTTGGGCGACACTCGCGGCTTTTATCCTTATTACACTTGATGTCTGGCTTTGGGCGCTGCTTTATCGCTTTATTGGCGCTTTTGACGCTATGGAGCCAGCTTTGTATTTCTCATTATCATCTTTCACGACATTAGGCATGGGCGATGTAGTCTTAACAGAACAATGGCGCATACTCTCTGGCGTGGAGGCGGCTGGTGGGTTTTTCTTATTTGGATGGACATCGGCGTTTATTTTTGAGATCATCACCCAGATTTATCGCACAGAGCGCCAAGATCATTAACTTAAAATAACAAACACAAAAGACAGAAACATATAATCATGACCGATATAGCCAAGCTTGAAACCACCATTAATGCTGCATTTGACGCGCGCGACACCATTAACACAGAGACACATGGCGATGTGCGCCTTGCGGTTAGCCAAGCTCTGGGCCTTCTTGATACAGGTAAATTGCGCATTGCTGAAAAACAAAGCATGGGCGTTTGGCAGGTTAATCAGTGGCTTAAAAAAGCCGTCTTGCTGTCTTTCCGCCTAAACCCGATGGAGCGCATTAAAGGCGGCCCCGGTGAGAACTGTGCATGGTGGGACAAGGTACCGTCTAAATTTGAAAATTGGGGCAATGCTGAATTCGCAGCTGCGGGCTTTCGCGCTGTACCGAATTGTATTGTTCGCCATTCCGCCTATATCGCCCCTGGCGTTGTTATGATGCCGTCTTTTGTTAATCTGGGCGCCTATGTTGATAGCGGCGCTATGATTGACACATGGGCAACTGTGGGCAGCTGCGCACAAATTGGTAAGAACGTCCATATATCCGGCGGCGCAGGTATTGGCGGCGTGTTAGAGCCCCTACAAGCTGGCCCTGTGATCATTGAAGATAATTGCTTTATTGGCGCGCGCTCAGAAGTTGCCGAAGGCGTAATTGTTGAAGAAGGCGCTGTTTTATCTATGGGGGTGTATCTGGGCGCTTCGACTAAAATCATTGACCGTGCAACAGGTGAAATACACATGGGTCGCGTCCCTGCTTATTCGGTTGTTGTACCGGGTACATTACCGGGCAAAGCCTTGCCTGATGGCAGCCCTGGCCCAAGCCTGTATTGCGCCGTGATTGTCAAACGCGTTGATGAAAAAACACGCAGCAAAACATCTATCAATGAATTACTGCGTGATTAAAATTTGATTGAGAGAAAGCTTAAGGGGCATTTTTCGCCACTTGTTCAGCTAAGTGACCACGGATAATATCTAAGGCGCGGCTTAGTACTTCTTTGCGGTCTTGGCCAGATGTATCAATAATAAACGCATCATCGGCTGGTTTTAACGGCGCAACGGCGCGTTCGCTATCGCGTTTATCCCGCTCGATCATCTCAGAGAGTACAGCGTCATAATCGACATTTTCGCCGCGCGCGGTAAGCTCATCAAAGCGGCGCTTAGCGCGCACTTCATTGCTCGCGGTAATATAAAGCTTCACATCAGCTTTAGGGCAAACGACGGTGCCGATATCACGACCATCTAATATCGCGCCGCCAACGGGCATGCCTTCATTTTCTGGCGGGTTATCAGCATATTTACGCTGCGCATCGAGTAAAATATCACGCACATCTTGGTTCGCGGCAATTTTTGATGTCGCTTGTGCAACGTCTTCAGCGCGAATATCAGGATTTGAGAGCATAAAATTATCAAGATTATCACGTACATATTCAGCCGCTTTAATCGCCGCTGCGCCATCATCAGCCGAGGCTTTTAGCTCGCGCAATAAATAAAGCGCTGCACAGCGATAAATTGATCCTGTGTCTAAATAAGCGAAGTTTAAACGCTCTGCTATTCTACGGGCCAAAGTGCCTTTGCCGCTCGCGGCTGGGCCATCAATTGCGATTACCAAACTAGCCATTGAAACTTTCCTGTAACGTGGTGAACCGATATAATCTGTGGAGCGAAAATAAGGTTTTTTCTGACCATCCATGATTATAAATCCTCTTCTAAAGTGAGTGTGGCAGCGTCTCCGGGCTGTCCACTATCCGCATCTATCCTAGCACCAATGCCCCGCATAAGGGAAACAAAATTAGGGAAACTTGTTTTGATCGGTCTTGCATCATCAATGCTCATTGGCTTTTCACTAACAAAACCCAAAATTAAAAAACTCATCGCGATGCGGTGGTCATGCATGGTTTCAACTTGGACGCCGCCCATTGGGGGCTGGCCATTACCGTGAATGATTAAATTATCTTCGCCCTCTTCTAACTTAACCCCTGCAGCCGCCAAACCTTTGGCCATGATCGCAAGGCGGTCACTTTCTTTAACGCGTAATTCTTCAAGGCCGCTCATCGTTGTTGTGCCCTCCGCGCAAGACGCCGCAACAGCCAAAATCGGGAATTCATCAATCATTGATGGGACGCGATTAGCGGGCACATCAACGCCCTTTAAAGGCTTGCCGCCGCGCACGCGCATATCAACAACGCTCTCTCCACCTTGGTCATATCTGCGTAAAATCTCTATATCCGCGCCCATTTCAAGCAAGGTGATATAAATACCATTGCGGGTTTTATTGTAACAAACCCCCATAATATCAATGTCAGAGCCTTCGCATAAAAGCGCTGCGACGACAGGAAAAGCAGCAGAGCTTGGATCAGCCGGTACATCAACCGCGCAGCCGAGCAAATGCTGACCGCCCTCTATCTCAATAACGCCGCGCCCTTGATCATCGGTGCTCACCGCCACATCAACGCCAAAATGGCGCAGCATATTTTCTGTATGATCGCGGCATGGCGCGGGCTCGGTGACTTTAGTCGTGCCGCTTGCGTTTAAACCTGCCAATAAAATTGCTGATTTCACCTGCGCTGAAGCCACCGGCAAAACATAGTCAATGGCGCGCAAGCTCGCGGATCCCTTGACGGCAAGCGGTGGACGACCTTTATCACGCGTAATAAATTCAGCGCCCATTTCACTTAGCGGTGAAGTCACGCGTCCCATTGGGCGTTTGCTCAAAGATTGATCACCGACAAAAAATGTATTGAGTGGGTAGCCAGAAACCACGCCCATAAGTAGGCGTATTGATGTGCCGCTATTGCCCATATCAAGCAAGCCTTCAGCTTCGCTTAGGCCCTTAGCGCCAACGCCATAACAGCGCCATAGCCCGTCATCATCATGGTTAATCTCAGCGCCCAGCGCCCGCATAGCCGCCGCCGTAGATAGCACGTCTTCGCCTTCTAAAAGACCAGAGATGATTGTCTCCCCTTCGGCCAGCCCACCAAACATCACAGCGCGATGCGATATAGATTTATCACCCGGCACAACCGCGCGCCCAGTAAGAGGGCCTGATTTCTTAGCGATGGCGGGCTGAGCTGTCATGATAATCGTCTTCTTCATTGTGATAAGGTTTTAATACTCAGCACACTATATAGAAAACTCATGGCAAAAATCCACTTTTATTGTCTGCATATAACTGAAAATTCTATGGTCCATGCACGGATTTAAGTCTTTTCCATTCCGCCGATAAGCTAAAAGGATTGATTTTTAAACAAAATTATTCATAAAATATGGCTGACAACCTAAATAATGCCCGCTAAACCCTCATAAAGCTAAAGACACAATGACTGATATATTCCTCCACAATTCCCTTTCTCGCAAAAGAGAAAAATTTGAACCTATTGATGCGGAGCACATACGCCTCTATGCATGCGGCCCTACGGTTTATAATTTTGCGCATATTGGAAATGCCCGCATGGCCGTTGTGTTTGATTTATTGACGCGCTTGCTAAAGCGCAGCTATCCAAAAGTCACTTATGTGTCCAACATCACGGATGTTGATGATAAAATTATCAAAGCGTCAAAAGACACAGGACGCGCCATTGAAGACATCACCACTCATTACACCAAAATCTATAATCAAGATATGGCGGCGCTTAATGTAAACGCCCCTGATATTCAACCCCACGCCACTGACCATATCGGCGACATGATCGCCCTTTGCGAAGCGATGATCGACAATGGTCACGCTTACGCCGCTGACGGTCATGTGCTGTTTCACGTTCCGTCTTTTGCTAATTATGGCGGCCTGTCTGGGCGTAGCCGCGATGATCAAATTGCAGGAGCGCGGGTAGAGATCGCCAGTTATAAAAAAGACCCTGCTGACTTTGTCTTGTGGAAACCATCCGCAGATGACGAGCCCGGTTGGGATAGCCCATGGGGTTATGGTCGCCCAGGCTGGCATATTGAATGTAGCGCCATGAGTGAAGTGCATCTTGGCCTGCCGTTTGATATTCACGGCGGCGGCGCGGATTTAAAATTCCCACACCACGAAAACGAAATTGCGCAGAGCTGCTGCGCACATAACAAAGATAACCTTGATGGCTTTGCTAAATATTGGGTCCATAACGGCTTTGTTACGGTTGAGGGCGAGAAAATGTCAAAATCCTTGGGTAATTTTACCCTCGTGCATGACTTGCTCGAACAGTATGACGGCGAAGTTTTACGCTTTACTTTGCTGTCTGCTCATTACCGCCAACCGCTTGATTGGTCTGAAGACAAATTAATGCAAAGCAAGAAAACACTAGATGGGTTTTATAGCTTGATTGAACAAAGTGGCGCGGATCTTGAGGGCGAGGTTTATGATGACGTTCTAACCTCACTATGCGATGATTTAAATACCCCCCTCGCCTTTAGCAAGCTCCATGCTTTAGCCAAAGATAAAACACGTTCACTCGCCCAGCGCGGCGCTGACCTCAAAGCAACAGGTGCGTTATTGGGCATTTTACAACAGGACCCGCAAGCTTGGTTTGGTCGTGGCGGCGATGACGCAGCGCAAATTGATGCTTTATTGCTTGAACGCACGCAAGCGAAAGAATCCAAGAACTGGGCGCGCGCTGATGAGATTCGTGTACAACTAACCGAAATGGGCATTGAAATTGAAGACACGGCAGAGGGCCCACGCTGGAAGAAGATTAACGCTTGATGCAAAGCAGGCAGCACGGTAAACTGAGCACAGAATGAATCAAGCAAGCCCTAAATCACAAACACGCAAAAAAGCGTCTTATTCCTTATGGGATCACCTGACTGGTAAGGCAGCGATCAAGGCTGAGCGCGCTCGACTAGAAGCTTTTTTAAATGCTTTCCCTGGCGCCTATTGCGGCTTTGGCGTTAACCAAGAAACCATTGCTTACCACCCTGCTTGCGAAGACTTGCTTGGCATATCACAAATTCGCACCATACATGATGTACAAAATGCGCTGAGAGGCTCAGATTCTGCGGCATTAGAGAGCTATTATGATCGCCTTGAAGAACATGGCCGCAGCTTCACCTTAAAAGTCACCAGTCATAAAGATCAAAAAATCATCCGCATTAATGGGCGCAAAGGCTCTGACCTTGAAGATAGGCTGCATTATTATATTTTATGGTTTGAAGATATTAGCGAACAAGAAGCTGATTACGCAAAACTACAAGAACAATCTGACGATGCCCGCCAAAGCTTGAAACGCTTAACCCTCGGCCTTGAAAGCCAACCTTTCCCAATCTGGTTCCACGATATAAAGGGCAAGATTGTTTGGATTAATGCCGCTTACGAACAAATCACAGGTAAAACGCAAGCGGATATTCTTATCAATCAGATTGAGCTGCCATTGAAAAATCGCGCGCAAGACCCTGTGCTCATTGCGATGTCGAAAAAAGCCTTGCAAGACGGCCAAATACAAGAGAAAAAACATTATAGTATTATCCAAGGTGAACGCCGTAAATTACTCATCCGCACCGCGCCCTTATTGGCCGTAGACCATAGTATCGGCATAGCCATAGATGTTACAGACCAAGAAGAATCTGAACAAAAACACGAACAAATCATTACCGCCTATAAAGACTTATTCCATCACTTAACGACAGCGGTATCGATCTTTGATCCTGAAACGAAGCTAGAGTTTTATAATACGGCCTATGCGCAGCTTTGGGGATTAGAGGAACAATGGCTTGATTCAAAACCGCGCCTCAGTGATATCTTAGAAAAATTGCGCGAGCAGCGCCGCCTACCTGAGCAAAGCGACTTCCCCCTGTATAAGCAAGAGTGGATTGATATGTTTACAGGGCTGATTGAGCCGCTTGATGACATGATTTATTTACCCGATGGCTCAGCCTTGCGTATGCTGGTTATTCCGCGCCCGCATGGCGGCTTAATGGTCACATATGAAGATGTCACCTCGCGCTTAGAGCTTGAATCCTCTTATAATACGTTAATCGCCGTACAAAAAGAAACTTTGGATAATTTGGCCGAGGGCGTGGTTGTTTTTGGTGGTGACGGGCGCCTGAAGCTCTGTAACACCGCCTTTACCAGCAAATGGGGGATTAACCCTGAAAATATCGAAGGTGAGCCCCACGCCTCAAAAATCGTCGAAATGGTCGAAGAGTTTTTTGCCCCCAATGAGTGGGAGAGCATGAAAGACTTTATGCTGGCTTTAGCGCTTAACCGCGAAGAACTCTCACAAGAAATCTATCGCAGCAATAATACGACACTGGCCTGCGCGGCAACCCCGCTACCTGATGGCGGATCGCTTGTCACCTTCACAGACGTCACCGATCGCGCCCGCGCGGAGAAAGCGTTGAAAGAAAAGAATGCCGCGCTGCAAACCGCTGAGCAGCTCAAAGTAGACTTCTTGGCCAATGTCTCCTATCAGCTCCGTACGCCGCTTAATGCCCTGATTGGTTTTAATGAAATTCTGAAAAACGAATATTTTGGGCCACTCAATGAAAAGCAAAAAGAATATACTGGCGACATGGAAGAATCAGGCCAACGCCTAAAAACCCTGATTGATGACATTCTTGATCTCTCAACCATCGAGGCGGGCTATCTTGAATTGAGCTCTGCTGAGGAAAAAGTCAAACCGCTGCTTGAGAATCTGTTCGACCTCACAACAGAATGGGCGCGTAAAGAAGGCGTTCACTATAAATTGAGTTGCCCTGCGAATATTGGCGCTGCGAATATTGATGCGGGACGGATCAAGCAAGTCTTGCTTAACTTAATTCGCAATGCTTTGGAACACACCCCTCAGGGCGGCGAAATCACTCTTGGCGCTAAGCGTGAAAAAGATTTAGTATTGCTGTATGTCAACGATACAGGTGGCGGCATTGATGACGAGGAAATAGACCGTATTTTCCGTCCTTTTGAACGCGGCAATGCCAGTGATGACCTCATGGTCAGTAATAATGACACACGCGGCGCCGGGCTTGGCCTTACGCTTGTCAAAAACATTGTTGAATTACATGGCGGCGAAGTGCGCGTTGACTCGCAGCTCGGTAAAGGTACATCACTCACCATAGCGCTGCCGCGCGATTATAAATCCCGCGTATAAGCCCTCATCCATGACTCAAGCAGCCAGCCCCACAGGACAGCGCTGTATAAGATAAGGTTCCCAGATTATGCTTAGAAAATTAATTTTATCGCTCTTTGCTCTATTCGCCTGTATCGGTACAGCGCATGCAGATGCCGCACAATCAGCCGCAAATAGATATAGTGAATATGTCGCCGCAATACCCAATGCTGCAGAGATGAGCCGCTTAAATCACTTCCTCTCAACAGACACATTAAACGCGCGCGATCAGTATATAAAGCGGATCCAAAGCAAAAAGAATAAAAGCCGTCAGGAGGTTGAGCTTATGCTGTTAGAACGCGCCCAATACGCAGAAAGCTGCGTAAGCAATCGCCAGTTTCTAAACAGCACAACACCAAATTCTTATACGGTTATATTAAGCTATAGATTTGAAGATAAATGCGCCAGTAACCCAGATGCGATTATCGCCACGATTGTTGATGTGACAATGCTCAAACAAGAAGGCACATGGACAATTGATATGGTCAGCCCCCGCCCTGAAAAGCCGCTAAAAATAAGAAAAACGATTAAACCACAATAGGCAGCCCCTATATAGCTGCGCCACTCATTATCGCAGCAACACATAGCCTTGTTCTGTGGTGATGAGCACTTCTGGGGCGGCGGGGTCGATTTCTAATTTTTTGCGCAAGCGATATATATGCGTTTCAAGAGTATGCGTTTCAACATCTTGATGGTAGCCCCAAACTTCGTCTAATAATGTCTTTTTATCAATGCCCGCCCCATCAACCAAATATAGAGCGCGCAAAATCTGGCATTCTGTATCGGTTATTTCTAATGCATCAGGCGCGGTGGCCTGTGCCGTTGACTTAATCACATTCTCAGGAAACTGGATTTCCCAGTTTTTTATGTGCAAACGGCGCTTAATCTGGCCGCTCACTTTACCGCGCAATATAGACGCCACACAATCCATTAAGCTGCCCATACGCAATGGCATCAAGAATTTATAGTCAAACTTATCCCCATGATCAGGCGCAGTGCGGCCAAGATGAATAAAATATGTTAAAATATTCGGAGCCTGTCCACGCAGATCCGCCACCGCCTGCGTGTTATATGGCTCTGCGCAAATAACCACATCAGCGTTTGCACTCTCACCCAACGTTAACTCAATCTCTAACGCAGCGGCGACATCACGCAGCGCATCGTCCAAGACGGCCTTAAAAATCAGATCATCGCAATATAGTTTTATCGATTTATGCATGGTCAATAGTACACATTCGCTATGGGTTAAAATTACCTAGAAGGCGCTTATAATAGGCCGCCGCTAGGTTATTTTTACCTTACAAAGGTAGCATTTAAGAGGGGTATTTTAAAGCTAATTTACTGATATGTCTTATTTTATCGGCTCTTTCATAGCCCCCGCCGTAAATTGGCACGCTTCTTGTAAGTATAAACAGAGCACGAGCTAAGGATAGTGAAGAGACATGATGGATATAAATAACACAACACCAGGTCAACATGCGCCGCGCACAACAGCGCAACGTAACGATAAAGCTTTATTTATGCGTGAGCAAAATGAGCGTACCTCAGGATCAACTCCGGAATGGCGCTCCGCACGTTCAGCGCGCGAGGAAAGCGTTTTTCGTTTAAGTGAGTCAGCCCTAAACGCCAATGAACAAGTCAATGGCCGCGCAGATTCCCCCTATGTTCAATCATTTCAAGGCTATATGCTCAAATCAGTCCCTGAAGACAAAGCCTATGGGCTAGGCGATATGGTTGATATGATCAACCCATTGCATCACATTCCTGTAGTCGGCACAGTTTATAGAAACGTTACAGGCGATGAAATAAACCCTGCAGGGCGCGTTATCGGCGGCGCTTTATTTGGCGGCGCTCTTGGTACAACGGCGAGCATTGCCAATATAATCTCTGAACAAGAAAGCGGCCAAGATATTCCCGATTTAATGGTCGATCAATTCAATAGAGATTCCGCACATAACGCTTATTCAAAGAACCAATAACACACATCACAGCGTTAGCGTTTCAGCAAAATATAACAAGCGCCACTACCGCCATGAAAGCGCTGCGCTTGTTGAATCTTGAGGATCTTACTTTTTAAACTGGGCTGCTCTAGCCAATCAGGCAATGATTTTTTTAAAATACCGTCTTCGCGATTATACCCATCTGATTTCTTTTGGCCTTTGCCTGTAATGATCATAATGCAGCGCATATTGCGCGCACTAGATTGCGTAATAAAGGCCGTCACTTTTTCATAGGCTTGTTGTTGGTATAAACCATGAAGGTCGAGTGTCGCTTCGATGGGCATTTGACCTTTTCTAAATTTTTCAAAAGCCTTGCGGTCAATCCCCGCTTTATCATGCAAGTTATGATCCGTCTTTTCTGGCTGTTCATATTTTTGCGTGCCGGCGATTACATGCTCATGGTTGACAGCTAATCTTTGGGAGGCACTATCCGATTTAGGCGCATCTCCACGGAGCATGGCCGCGAAATCATCATCTAACTCAACATCTGAGCGCTGCTCTTGCATCTCTTTTTTCGCCAACGGGGTAACATCTTGCGTGACAAACTGCCAAAGCCGTTCATCCTCGCCCTTACCCGATTTGTTATTTTTATTATTTTCATCTATATCTTTTTTCATGGTATCCTGTTCTTTATGCCTCTTTATGCTGATATAAATGCACAAAACCTTCTATGACACACGAGTAGTTTGATGATATATCGTTTTTTATTATTATTTGCCGCCCTTAGCGTATCTAGTGCTTTTTTATACGTAGATACGAGTTATGCTGAATCCGCACCGCAAAGCAATGCGAATAAAGCCAGTGAATCTACATTGGCTCATAAAAGCTCGTCGAGCAATGAGCATGTCGCCTTTACTTATTTTAGTTTAACACGTTCTGAGCTCGACTTTGCAAAACTCGCATTTAATAACGGCAGAGATGGCAGCCATTATAAAGGGGCAAAGATAGAAATCAATCGTTTGCAAGACCTGCTTGCCCGCATTGAACCCCGTGAAGATTATATTATAATTCATGATATAACAGGCTTTACGGCAAGTGAAGGAAGCTATGGCGAGGCACTCTTCAACCTTACCGACATCAACAAAGAATACTTCCATCGTTACCATTACCAAGATTTAAACTTCATGCTCACCGCGAAGAATATTCAAACTTTGAACCAAATAGAACTTAGTAAAGAAGCCCTACAACGTTTCTTACTAAGCTACGATGAAAACCCCACTATAGCTTTTGCCTTACATATTAAAGCGAATTTTGCGTCCCAAGAATCACTCGCTTTGGAAGATGAAAAGGACTATAAGCTTATCGCTGGCGATGTCGCTTATATGGCTTATCTTGACCGTAAGGGGCAGCCTATTTGGGAATATAAAGCCCCTTGGTATGGCCATTCTGTACAAAATGAAGTCGAAGGACTTTATCACAGAGATAAAGTCAATACGGTGCCAGAAGTTGACGCAAAGAGCGGTACAATCAAAGACCTATATAACGAGCGATAAAAGGCCAAACGCCTTAAAGAATAAACTTGCTCAGATCTGTATCTTCAGCCAATGCCGAAACATTCTCACGTACAAAGCCAACCGTAATGTCTATGGTCTCGCCGCCGCGTTCAGATGCGCTAAAGCTGATTTCCTCTAACAGTTTTTCCATCACTGTTAGCAAACGCCGCGCGCCGATATTTTCAATCGTTTCATTGAGCTCAAACGATATGCGGGCAATTTCATCTATCGCAGCATCATCGAAGTTCAATGTGACGTTCTCTGTCGCAATCAAGGCTTTATATTGCTTAATTAAGCACGCATCTGTTTCTGTCAAAATTCGTTTAAAGTCATGTTCGGTCAACGCTTGAAGCTCAACGCGAATAGGCAAACGCCCTTGTAATTCAGCCAATAGATCAGATGGTTTAGCCGCGTGAAAGGCACCTGAGGCGACAAATAAAATATGATCTGTGCGGATCGTGCCGTGTTTAGTCGCCACTGATGTGCCCTCAATAAGAGGTAGCAAATCGCGCTGCACGCCTTCGCGGCTAACATCACCGCCGCGTGCTTCATTCTTATGCGCGATCTTATCTATTTCATCAATAAAGACGATGCCATTTTGTTGAACAAGGTCAAGCGCGGTCGCGGTGACCGTTTCTTCATCGAGCAATTTATCGGATTCCTCAGCGATTAACAGATCATAGCTTTCATCAACGCGCGTTTTTTTCTTCTTCGTTTGTTGACCAAAAGCTTTGCCAAAAACATCATTCATATTCAGCATACTCATAGATGCGCCCGGCATACCCGGCACCTCAAAAGACGGCAAGGCATTACTGGCCACGTCGGCGACTTCAATTTCTATTTCACGGTCCTGCAAGTCCCCCGCACGCAGACGCTCACGGAAGCTCTCACGTGTTGCTTCACTGGCGGATTGCCCGACAAGCGCATCAAGCACGCGATTTTCAGCGTTTTCAGCGGCTTTAGTAGTCACCGTTTCGCGCATTTTCTCACGCGTCATGTGAATGGCGACTTCAACCAAATCGCGCACGATTGATTCAACATCTTTACCGACATAGCCCACTTCTGTGAATTTAGTCGCTTCGACTTTGATAAAAGGCGCATGCGCTAATTTGGCAAGGCGGCGGGCAATCTCGGTTTTACCAACGCCTGTTGGTCCAATCATCAGAATATTTTTCGGATAAACTTCTTCTTGCATCTCAGCATCAAGCTGTTGACGGCGCCAGCGATTACGCAGAGCCACGGCAATAGCACGCTTAGCATCATCCTGCGCAATAATAAAACGGTCAAGCTCTGCTACGGTTTCACGCGGGGCGTAAGACGGTATTTCCATTAAATCCTTAACTGTGCTCATCAGATTGTTCTTTCTATTTATCTATTGTGTTCTTCTCGCTTGCTTTGCCGTTGGGCTTAAAGCTTTTCAACCACGATATTGCTATTGGTATAGACGCAAATATCTCCGGCGATTTGCATCGCGCGGCGTGCGACATCTTCCGCGCTCATATCCTCGCGGTCAATTAGGGCGCGCGCTGCAGCCAGCGCGTAATTACCGCCTGATCCAATGGCAATAATACCATCCTCAGGTTCAACAACATCGCCATTCCCCGTTAGAATAAGTGAAACATCCTTATCACATACGGCCATCATCGCTTCTAAGCGGCGCAGATATTTATCTGTGCGCCAATCCTTAGCCAGTTCGACGCAGGCACGGGTTAGCTGCCCTGGATGCGCTTCTAACTTCGCTTCTAAACGCTCAAACAAAGTAAAGGCATCAGCCGTCGCACCGGCAAAACCTGTAATAATATTATTATCACGGCCAAGGCGGCGCACTTTACGCGCATTGGATTTTAAGATGGTCTGTCCAAAGGATACCTGTCCATCGCCCGCAACAACGACATCATCGCCCTTACGTACAGAGATAATCGTCGTGGCATGCCACTTGCTTGAATCGAATGGTGAATGGTCTGACATAAAAGCTCCTTAAAAATCGCATTGTTAATTAACGCCCATCATAAATCATATATAATATAATGTAATGACGTGGCTGAATAACGCTAGGGATATAAGCCAAATTAAACGAAAGACAAGCTTTTCGCAAGACGCACTTGTGGCAAGGCATTAATCTGCTTTTGCTGCGTTTCATTCAACGCTTCATCAATGGCAATAAGCGCCAAAGCTTGATGACCTTCGGCTTTACGGCCAAGGCGGAAATCAGCGATATTAATTCCCGCATCAGCTAAGACAGTGCCAACGCCACCAATCAAACCCGGCTTATCGTCATTGCGAATAAACAACATATGTTTTGATATCGCTGCTTCAATCGGTACGCCTTCAATATTAACAATGCGCGGCTCTTTACCCGCAAATAATGTGCCTGTTATGCTGCGTTTATTGGTTTCGGTGTGAATAGTGAGTTCAATGGCTGTTAAAAATTCATCACAATCATCACTCGCGCTTTCAGTCAGCGAGATCTTCATTTCTTTGAGAATATTACGAACATTAACCATGTTAATCTGGTCGCGGAAGGTTTGTAAAAGCGCCGCGAGCAAAGTATCGCTGATTGGTCGCGTATTCAGCCCAGTGATCAAGCCTTGAAACTCAATTTCAATTTTTGTGATCGCATGTTCAGATATTTGCCCCGCAAAAGCGCCAAGCTGTGAAGCGAGCGCCAAATACGGGTTTAATTTTGGCGCATCTTCCGCCGAAATCGGCGCCATATTTAAGGCATTAGTGACCGCCCCATTAGTCAGAAAGTCGCCCAGCTGTTCGGCGACCTGTACGGCGACATTAACTTGCGCTTCTGATGTCGCCGCGCCCAGATGCGGCGTACAAATCACATTATCCATGCCGAACAGAGCATTATCTTTAGCGGGTTCAGATTCAAAAACATCGAGCGCAACGCCTGCGACCTTGCCGCTTTCAAGTGCGACCTTTAGGTCAGCCTCAACAATAATGCCCCCACGCGCGCAATTAATAATCCGCACGCCGTCTTTCATCTTGGCAAAAGCTTCGCCATTAAGCATATGCAGCGTATGTTCATTTTTGGGTACGTGAATGGTAATAAAATCAGCGCGTTTATATAAATCATCCAGTTCGACCTTCTCAACGCCGAGCTCTTTAGCGCGCTCTGCTGTTAAGAATGGGTCAAAAGCGATAACCTTCATTTTGAGGCCAAGACCACGCGCCGCCGCGATAGCGCCAATATTACCGCAGCCAATAACGCCAAGGGCTTTCGCCGTGAGCTCAACCCCCATAAATTTTGACTTCTCCCATTTACTGGCATGGGTACTGGCATTGGCCTGTGGAATTTGGCGCGCCAGAGCAAACATCATAGCAATGGCATGTTCTGCCGTAGTGATAGAATTGCCAAAAGGCGTGTTCATCACAACAACGCCTTTGGCTGTGGCCGCTGCGACATCAATATTATCAACGCCAATACCCGCGCGGCCAATGACTTTTAATTTATGCGCCGCGCTTAATATATCCGCCGTAATGGTCGTCGAGGAGCGCATAGCTAGCCCATCATATTCACCAATAATCGCTTTGAGCTCTTCGGGAGATAATCCCGTTTTTACATCAACTTCAACGCCTTTTTGTTTGAATATTTCTGCCGCTAGGGGATTCATTTTATCGCTAATTAATACTTTTACCATCGCTCACACCTTCTTAAAATTACACACTCATTTATCACTTACGTTTATTCTGAACATATACGCCTTGTGTTTCAATGGCTTTTATACCTTATTTAGTCACTTGTTCATCGCATTGTTTAAGGTATTCTTTAAAGCGCACAGCATTTTCAACTAAAACGCTTGTCATCATAGCCAAGGCGAAGAAGATTCCCATATAAGAAAAAAGGCATTCTACATCAAATGCTTGACGTACAGACCAATAATAAGGCATGCTATATAGATAGCGTTTTACTGAACAATGACCAAATATGCTGAGCGAATCTTAGAATATACAAAGATAAGGCAGAAAATAAACATGACAAAATCAGAACTTATTCAAAAATTAGCCGATAAAAATCCGCAGCTTTATTTGCGCGATATTGAAAAAATTGTCGAAACATTTTTCGATGAAGTTACGGATGCTTTATGCCGTGGTGACCGCGTTGAATTGCGTGGCTTTGGTGCGTTTTCAGTAAAAAGCCGCGAAGCGCGTACTGGCCGCAATCCACGTACAGGTGAAGCTGTTGACGTAGCGCCGAAAAACATGCCATTTTTCAAAACAGGCAAAGCACTGAAAGACCGCTTAAACGGGGAATAAACCCGCTCAGCCCTCTCTTTTTTTTATAAACTACAAAATGAAAAGACGATCCACATGTCATCTTTATTACGCTGGCTTTTAACGGCCCCCTTTATCATTCTTGTTGTCGGATTTTCTGCCTTGCACTCTGAGGAAATCACATTAAATCTTGAACCGATATTGCGTAATATAAGCGTGCCACTTTTCGTGCCCGTCATTGTCTTTGTATTTATAGGCTTCATATGGGGCGCTTTGATTAACTGGACAAATAGCGCACCGCAACGTCACAAATTGCGCGTACAGAGCAAGGACATAAAAGCCCTTAATAAAGAAATCGCAGCATTAAAAATTAAGCTATCAGATGATAAGCAAGCCTCAACGACAAATAAGCGCTCTAATTTTGATTTGTTGCCTAGCGATCATTCCCAAACACAAAACCGTGAAGCTGGGCTATAAAGCCGGCAGCGCTGATCACACGAGTTAAACCACTTTATACTGTAAACCTTACATTAAAGGCCTTACATTAAAGGCATAAAACGCTGTTGTGTGCGCAGCTCGATGGCGTCTTGCTCTTCGCGCAATCGCTTTTCTTCAGCCTTAAGCTTTTCGGCTTCAGCCTTGGCTGCCGCTTCAGCGGCGCGTTGCGCTTGTAACTGGCTATCGATCAATGCGCTGTTATGCTGTTCCAATATTGGCGTAATCTCACCCATAATTTGTTTAAAAGCCTGAACAGGTAGGGAGCTTGTAAAGTCTTCCTTTTCAGATTCCTCGCCTGGCGCATAAGCGACGATTGAACCGTAATACTTATCACCAAAGGTAAAGACGAATGTCGCGGTACGATTACGCGCCGTAGATATTGTTACGCGGCCATGCTCATCCATATATTCAATGCGGTTATCGCCCGTTCCCGTTTTGCCGCCTACTGGCCAGCTCAAACCATTTGAAAATGTGATGGCTTTTTTGGCGCGGCGACCTGTGCCATTTTGCACAACGTTTTCGAGGTTTTCTTTCACAATCGCTGCAATTTGTGGGTCAAGAACCGTTTCTGTTCTCTCTGGCGCGAATGTGTAATTGCGTTCATAAGGTGTGTCTTTACCTAAAGAAACGCGCGTAAATTCTGCATTAGGCAAGCGCTTACCTGCATTAACAACAACGCCCATTAAGCTGGCTAAAGCGCTTGGCGTATCGCCTGACACGCCAATGGCCGTCGCAAAAGAAGGGATTAAACGTTGGAAAGGGAACCCCTTAGCTTTCCAGTTTTTCTGAAGCTCAACAAAAGCATCTTGTTCGAGCATTGTATAAACATGGCGCGTTTTTAAGCGTTCATTATTTGATTTTTTAAGCCATGTATATATCTCTGGTGCCAAGTTCACAGCGCCACGGCGCAGCGCCGTCCATGTTGCGGCAGGGTTTTCAATTAAACGTGCCGCCATCCATAATTCAATGGGATGGATGCCTGTAATATAAGCGCGGTCATTAATATCATACTCAGCCTTAGCATAGCGTCGATGCAGTGATTCATAGGCCACTTCACCCAATTGTGATTGATATTTCTCTCCAGTATGTTCCGCTAAGAATACTGAAAATTCCTCTAAAGACGCATCAGGGTAAATATAGCGATGGGTCGCAGCTAAATGAGCCGGTGGTGTTTCTTCGCGTAACTGTGCAAATATACGATCACGCACTTGTTCACTATCTAAGTTCTTATAGCGTTTATATATTTTAGTGAAATGCCCGACGGCATCATGCAGAATAAAGCGATCCAGATATTTCTCTCTATCAGGGTGCTCAAAATCATCATAAACAGCAAGGTCAACGCCTTCGAGCTTGTTATAAATTGTATAATGAACAATATCTTCCATCATGCGTATAAAAGGCAGATTGATCGAATCTTCCAATGCTTCGCGGACGCTAACCTCACGCCAGTTATCGCGGCTCATGAAGTTATCAAAACGATGTCGACCGCCGCCTGTGTAGAAAGAGGCATTATTACGCGCGGAATAAACACGGTCCATCGCGGCATTAAGCATCAGCGTTTCATTGCGTTCAATATCAAGATCATCACCTTGCAAATAATCAAACACCCAAGTGGTGATACCATCTTCATCCATTTGGCGCTCGCTAAGCTGCGGCAGGTCTTCACTCAACGTATTTTTATATTTGCGGAAAACCTCAAGCGTGTTTTCAAGATAGGTAATGATTGTACGGAATTTTGCCGTAGATCCGAGTTCTAACATCGAATCTTCGTTCAAATTAAATTCATCATCGCGATTATCAGTTTGAACACGTAGATAGTTCATATCGCCGACGCTCTCATACAGAGTAAACGTATATTGAATTTCGTCTGCGCTTTCAGGCTTAACCATGCGCGTACCAACAACAGATTCCCCATGTACGGTCAATGGGTCGGCTAAGTCATGCAACACGGCATTGACGCGCTGCGTTGCGCGATAATCAATTGTGCTTTCTGCATCAATATCCATGCGATCAAAGTCATGGACGCTTTTCAAACGCAGCTCTTCAAGCAAGTTAGAGCGCACAAGGTTAATTGATTTTTCGGGTTCTTTGGCCAGTAGATCAGGGTTGATTTTCTCAGCCCAATCCAAACGCATAGTAAGGGCACGCTCTTTCAGCTCAGTAGAAATAATGCCCGCTCTTTCAAAGCTTGGTAAATACCGATCTATGCGGCCATCTAATATTGTTTTATCTTTACGTAAATAAACTGTTGGGCGCTGAACGGCCATAATCAGCGCTAAAGTTTGGCGGTAATATTGCGCTTTTAAACCCCACTCTGCGTCGCTTAAGTCAGCTTCTGGCATGTGCATGATTGTATTAAAATCATCAACATTTGTATCAAACCAGACAGCAAGGCCATCCGCCATGCCGATCACTTCACCAAAACCTGCATAACCAGAAAGCGGTACAGCATTAATATAGCCTGCTACGGCTGTCTTACGACTTTCTAACGTACTATTGCGATCTTGCGCATATGCGCGCGCTGATGCGGTAAAAACTTGCGTAGCTTTATCAACCATGCCATTCGTGCGCCCACCATCTGAATGGCGTAATTTTTCAAGCTGTTCAGCCAAGGTTGATCCGCCTGATCCGTCACCACCAAGGCCAATTTTCTTATAGACTTGTTGCAAAACCGCATTGATTTTACGATCCCACTCAATCGCATAATTACGGCTGTCTTGCGTGTCTTCTAGCTGCTCTCTATTCTCAACATACAGCAAGCTCTTTACCACCAATTCAGGAATATCGTCAAAGGATGGATAGACATGCGCAGGGTAAGCGGCTTTATGGATGTTTATATTCTCGCTATCGATGATGGATAAACCCGCTTGGTTTTTTTCATCATAAATAGGGAATAAGTTAATCGCGGGCAGAAAGTCAAACTGATGCCATGATGCGGTTTGACCCGTCGCTTTGCTGGTCAGGACATAGCCCCGATCTTCAAGCGTTGCAGAGATTTCAGGAAAGGCCGTATAGCCTAAACGCTGATCATAAGGACCTAGCGGCGCAGTGATATCGACGGCATTTAGATCCGTGGTTATAATATGATGGGATTGGTCAGCCAGAGCGCCAAAAAAATCAGACTGCAAGGCAGAGCTTTCATGTTCTTGGTGTAACAGACCAACACCAACGGCGCTTGCGACGACAAGGGGGGCTGCAAAAATGGCAAACTTCTTCTTCAAGCTCCACTTTTTTTTCTTCTTTGAGATCTCTTTTTGAACTTCTTTTTCTATCATAAGACAGAACTTCCCCGCTGCTATACTCTTATTTTTAAGCTATTATTTTTGTAAGCTGTCTTTTATAGAGTATAAACCATAACAACACAAGTTATTTTCATAAAAATGGCGCTTCTCGCGTTGTTATCGTTGATTTTTTTACTTTTCCTTGTCATGATAAATTCTAGAAAAAAATTCAGCGCTTGCCTTAAGCGTAAATAGCTTTAAGTCTCTATTTATTATTAAATACATCATCAACGAGGATACATATATTATGAAGAAACCTAACCCTATTGCATACACGACCAAAGCTACAGCCACCGGCGGCCGTGATGGCACAGCATTATCAGTCGATGGACGCCTTGATATTCAGCTTTCAAAGCCAAAAGAGCTTGGTGGTGATGGCGGCGCAGGCACAAACCCTGAACAGCTTTTCGCAGCAGGTTACGCGGCGTGCTTTATCGGTGCGCTTGGCTTTGTTGCGGGTCAAGACGATATTACTCTGCCAGAGGACCTCTATGTAACAGGTGAAGTCGGCATCGGCCCTACAGAAGGCGGATTTGCTATTGATGTTGAATTATTTATCAACTTACCTGGCCTGAAAAAAGATGTTGCGAAAAACCTCGTGGCCAAAGCGCATGAAGTTTGCCCATATTCAAACGCAACACGCGGCAATGTTGATGTTCGCCTAACCATTATGTAGGGCTGATCTTTAGCCTTCATATAGTAAAAACAGAAAAGCCTAAGCTTATTGCTTGGGCTTTTTTTCACTGCCGGGGTAGAAAGTACCGCGGGCGCGTGTATCAGATGGCGCGGCGCTATCACCAGTACTAGCAGCATCTTTGCCGCCAAATATACGGCTAATATTCGTCAGTAAATCAAGCTCCGCGCGGGTGCCTTCTAATATATTCGGGCCACGACGAATCACCACGCCACCGCTAATTTCTGCTTTATTATCTTCCTTGCGATATTCGCCTTTTTGGCCTGATATACTTTCATCCTCGGTCGTGATCACAACATGGCCTTGCGCTTCGGCGCGCCATAGCTCGCGTGAGCTTTCGCCCTCTTTAAACCAAGCAATCATTGTATCGCTTTGGAGCGTTTCTGTTGGGCGCGTGATTTTTGTATCACCAATCGCTATTAATTTATTCTCAGTAATATAATATTCAAAGCGGTCTTGCGCGGTTAAACTTTGGCCATCTGAATCCATGCGCAAAGATTTGCCCGTCATAACCGCATAAGACTCATCAAGATTATACACGGCATGATCGCCGTATACTTTGCCATTCGGCGCTGTGATTTCGACCTGACCATTGGCAATGATTTTCCAAATTTCCATGCCGCCTTTTTTAGGCTCGCGATAAAAAGCCTCAAGCGTTTTCGCTTTAATAACGGTATCACCTTGCTTGGCCAGAGCATCACCTTGTGCAATATATTTATTAATATTACGGTGCCACTCTAAAGACCCCTCAGCGCTAATTTCCAGCGGCTCTTTTGATGCACTTGACGCGGGCGCAGCCAATACGTTTGCAGATGCTAAAGGCCACGAAACCAGCACTAATATAGTTAAAATTGACCCTGTTATAATTTTCATTTTACGCTCCATAAATCCCCATTTACTCAAACATCTTAACGGTGTCATATATTGTTATTTTCGCAGGGCCTGTAAACACGAGAACATTGCTCAAACCATCGGCGACCATGCCTGATGCCTCTAATTGTCCAATCGGCCCTTGCCCAGCAACGGCCGTGTTGCTCACTGCTTTATTCTTGTCTAAATCAATATCCAACTTATCCGTCAATAAGCTATAGCCCGCATCATGGAATAACTTCACATTGCCTTCCAAGAACAGTGTTTGTTCCACTTGGTTATAAGTGCCCGCAACGCTTTCAAGCGCCACCCATGCGCCATCACCCATTGTCGAATCAGCCACAGGCTTTTCTAGATAAATGATATCTGTACTATCCATGGTTTGATAAGCCCGCTCAGCCGTGATCGCATAAGGGCGACCATCTTTATCATAGGTATCAAAGCGCGGCGCGAGTAATTCATTGCGGCCAATGGAGCTTTGCTTAATCACATCTTCTTTATTGGGCGGCGTTTTAATAAGATTGTCATTATCGCCTGACCAAACAAAAAGAACCACAATCACGGCCATCGCCAATAAGGGCAAAAGCACGCGCATACGGCGCACATATTTTGTATAGGATTTATTGCGACGCTGCCCCATACGCACAGCTCCGCGCCGACGCATATATTGACCAGAGAGTAATTCTTTGGTGCTTTCTTCGCTGATAACAAGTTCAGGATCAGCCTCAATAATATCCGAAGGCCGATCCGTTTTACTGCTTATTTCGACCATATCATCAGGCGTAACTTCGTGGCGTTCATCCCCCAGCACAACAGGCTCTGTTTTAGCTTTATCGCTATCAGGGGACTTGTTTGTATCGTGCGCTGAGAATAGGTCGTCTTGATCATCTGAGGTCATGGGTGATTTATGCAAGCCCTGCGCGTAAACATTCTTGCAAGCGTATAAGGCCTTTTAAATGTCCGTTATCATCAAGAACAACCAACGAAGTAATAATACTGGCTTGCTTGTTCAGCATAATATCCATAGCTTCGGCGGCCAAAGCGTCTGCGCCAATGCTTTTCGGTGTCGTTGAAATAAGATCACCAAGCTTTTTAGCTAATAAATCAGGGCCCATATGGCGTTTCAAATCACCATCTGTCAAAATACCCAGTAGCTTATTATCGCCATCAACGCACAAGACAGAGCCTAGGTTTTTTTCCGTCATCACTAATAAGGCTTTATCCATAGTGGCATCGATATCCAAAACAGGCAGCTCATCCCCCGTATTCATCAAGTCAGATACTTTCAAAAGCTGTTTACCAAGCTTGCCGCCTGGGTGAAAGACTTTGAACTGTTCTTTTGTCAGGCCGCTGCGCTTTAACAATGCTACAGCAAGCGCGTCGCCAAAGGCCATCATCATCGTCGTTGATGTTGTCGGTGCCATATTATTTGGGCATGCTTCTTTAAGCTTCGGATATATAAGTTTAATATCCCCATAGCGCCCTAATGTGCTTTCTGCATTGGCGGTCATAGCGATTAAAGTAATGCCAAAGCGGCGCGTATAATGGATAAGATCAGATAATTCAGGGTTTTCACCCGAATTTGAAAGCATCAACACAACATCATTTTCCGTGACCATACCAAGGTCACCATGTGAGGCTTCGCCCGGATGCACGTAATAAGACGGGGTACCCGTAGAGGCCATAGTCGCTGCGATTTTGCGGCAAACATGACCACTTTTACCAATGCCCGCAATAATTAACCGCCCAACGCGATTATTGCGCATAGCATCTATCGCGGCAACCGCCTCGATAAATTGACCATCTAAACTGCTCGCGAGCGCCTCTAGGCCTGCTATTTCTTCTTTGAGAACCTGCAGACCGTTTTGATAGTCCAGATTATCCTGCATATTTTCAATATTTTCCACGACAGCGCCCATAGATTTATCCCTTTAAATTATGGTTTTTTATACGCAAAACCGCACAAAAAAGCAAATATATTAACACCCACCACCAAATATACGCCGTAAGTTTAAGAGCGCTTAGCGCGCAGCAAATTGATAGAGACCTAGATCTGTGCCTTTATTCGTCTTAAGGCGTTTTTCTTCAATTTTGTCATTACTGGCAAGGTCAACTTGACCGCCGCGTTCGCTCTCAATCACGAGCCAGGCATCTTCGCTGAGCCAATCACCGTTAATTAAGGCCTCAACGCAAGGGCTTATTAAATCTTTACGGTAAGGGGGGTCAATAAAAACCACGTCTATTTTTTGCTTAGAGTCTGGGCGCTGACCAATCATCAAGGCACTGCCACATTGTATATGATAGCGATCTGTCGCGACTTTTAGAGCTGTGATATTTTGCTGGCTTAATGCGACAGAGCGGCGATCTTGATCCCAAAAATAACAAAGATCTGCGCCGCGCGATAAAGTCTCTATGCCCAATGCGCCCGTGCCACAAAACATATCCGCGCTCACCGCGCCTTTCATGGTCAGGCGTGCATCGAGCATATTAAAAATAGCGAGGCGCAAACGATCTGATGTCGGGCGAATATCGCTGCCCGTTGGTGATGTTAAATTACGCCCGCCATATTCGCCGCCTGTTATACGCATAGTCATCTTGCTCCGCCTGGTTTCGCTCTTAAAGTATTTGGTCTGAAAATTCTTTTGGTAACATCGCACGCAGAGCTTCGCCCTTAATTTCCTGTATCGCCCCGCGGTTTAGCTGACCTAATTGGAATGGGCCATAAGCCGTACGGATAAGGCGACTCACTTCCAAATCAACAACGCTCATCGCATTGCGAATTTCGCGGTTTTTACCTTCTGTGATTTTAATCGTCAGCCAGCTATTGCCGCCCATAACTTGATCAACAACCGTATCCATAGTGTCGTAATGCATACCTTCAAAACTCACGCCGCGTTTCAAACGGTCTAATTTCTCATCTGTGACGCGGCCATGAACGCGCGCGCGATATTCGCGCACCCAGCCTTTAGATGGCAGCTCAAGGGCGCGGGCAAGTTCGCCGCTTGTCGTTAACAGCAATAAGCCCTCTGTATTTAAATCAAGCCGCCCTACCGTCACAAGCCGCGGTAAATCGCTCGGTAAGTGGTCAAATACAGTATCACGGCCAAGTTCGTCTTTATTCGTCGTCACAAGGCCTGAAGGTTTATGATGGACAAAAAAGCGCAAACCTTTTGGTGCTTTGATGACTGCGCCATCAACTTCAATCTTATCACTCGCACTGACTTGATAGCCAAGCTCTTCCAAAACCTGACCATTCACTTTAACGCGGCCCGCGCTAATAAGGCGCTCGGCTTCGCGGCGTGAACAAATCCCCGCATTTGCAATGAATTTATTTATACGTTCTGTTTTGCTTTTTTCGTTCATATTGGGTACAACCTTTTTCATGGATGACAAACATGTAGCATATATGCACGCCGCTTTGGAAGAGGCAAAAAAAGCAGGCGCGAAAGATGAAGTACCGATTGGCGCTGTTTTAGTGAATAAAGCCAGCGGTGAAATCATCGCGCGCGGCCATAATATAACGCGCTGCGCCCATGACCCAACCGCGCACGCCGAAATGAATATTATTCGTGAGGCTTGTGAAAAACTTAGCTCGCAGCGCATCCCCGGTCATGATCTTTATGTGACGTTAGAGCCCTGCCCGATGTGCGCCGCTGCCCTGTCTTTTGCGCGGATCGATCAAATCATCTATGGCGCAGCTGACCCAAAAAGCGGCGGGATCAGCGTCGAAGACGGCCCTGACCTTTATAACAAAGCCCAAATCCACCACAAGCCGCTCATCATAGCCGGTATATGCGCCGAGCAATGCGGCACATTGATTTCTGATTTTTTTAAAAACAAACGCCTAAAAAATAAAGCGCCCCTATAAAATAAGGGCGCTTTGATATTCTTATGTACGTTAAACCTTAGCTTATCGGTAAACCGAAATTTATGGCGCCGCGTTTAATACAGCAAGAGTAGCGGTGCGGTTTTGGCCCAGTTCTTTGGCCAATTGACCGACATTACTTGGCACTAAACCAGAGGCGACCAAAGCGTTTTCAACAACGGTTGCCACATGCTTGACACTTTTTGCAAAGTTATTAGCGTTAGTTTTATCTGCAAGATCAAACATATTACCGTTTTCAGCCGCGGTGCAAACATCGCGTGCAAACTCAAGACCGTTAATCGCTAAATCAGACAAATCTTGTGGTGTTACATTAGATTCAATATCTTTTACAACTTGGATCAAAGCCGTCGGTGTAAGATTTGCTAACACAGATTCTATCGCGTCAGCAGCGGCGCTAGCTGGAAAATTTTGTGCAGCATATAAAGATGCAGCAGTCCAAGCGGCTTCTGATTTATTAAGCGCTAAGTCGTAGCTTTCTTTCGCGACCATAGGCACTGTTTTATTACCCTTGGCGCTGGCAACATCAAAAAAAGCTTTTAAACCAGTTGGTAGAGTTTGACGCATAGCTTGTGCTAATTTCACGCTGTCATCAGCAGACAGTAAAGATGTCATATCTTTAGACATTGCTATACCCGCTTTGATCGTATCGGCATCACTTCTAGAATCTATAAAGGCTTGAATACCTTTTTCAATTTCAGGACGACCAATTTGTGAGGCCAGCATCGTTGCCATGAACGCTTGCGGCATACCAAAACCAGCAAGTTGTGCATGAGCGTCTTTCGCCGCGTTTTCTATGCTTGTTCTATTCGCAGGACTAAGCAAATCATCCATGACGGGGGTAATCATTGGCGCAAACATTGTCACCAACTGCGGTACAGATATACCTGATTTTAGTAGCGCTTGTACTTGCTTGGCTGAATCTTTACCTTGGCCGCCAAGTGAATTAAATAGGTCTTTACTCATCTTATAGTTCTCCCTTAAATTAATATTTTTTCTTAGTTGATTGCTTTTTGTTATACATATTAAAAAAACAGAGTCAAGAGCAGTAAAGCAAATAATCCAGGCCACAAACATATACCATAACTTTTGCTTGTGTTATGGTATATAGGCATTTTTTTTAGTTCTATTAATTTATAAAATAATTTAAGTAATTTGTTTTATACTATAAATTGAGTATGCTAATTACCTGATAACTGCGACTTAAGGATAGGCTTGGAATAAGATGATAAACTATAAAAGTATCGGCCTTCGTTATATTGCCGCTCTTAGCTTAATCGCCCTATTTGTATCCATTGTTTTTGCTATGTCGAGCCTTAGCCAGAAATCTGGTGCGCTGAACGCTAAAATAATCAATGTCTCTGGGCGCCAACGTATGCTCTCACAAAATATTACCTTATTGGCTCTTGAATCTTTTTATCATGCTGATAAAGCATATCACGATACCGCGTCTCTTGCCCCCCAGTGGTCAAGCGCCCCCAATGCGCGCGCGCAATATTTAGAAGTCATAAACCTTTTTGAGCGCTCACATTCTGCGCTCATATCGGGTGACCCTGATATTGAGCCTAGCGGGCAGGCGGGGAGTGTCGCCTATGATATATATTTCGAAGAACCTTATTTACTAGATCAGCAAATAAAAGAATTCATAGAAGCCGCACGGAAGATCAGTGCTGATGGCGCCTATAAAGATAAAGTAAACACACTGCAGCGCATGAGCTTGATGAGTCATGGGCCTTTGCTAGAAGCGCTTGATCGCGTCGTCAGTCGGATGGAAGAATACGATATTGAGCAATTGCAGAAAATGCAAAAAATGGAGCTTCTATTTTATATCGGTGCTTTGTTTATTTTGCTGCTTGAAGCGCTGTTTATTTTTTGGCCGAGCTATAAAGGCATCAAACAAGCCTTACTCGACAAACAGCGCCTGGAAGAAACCCAAACATCGCTTGATGGCGCCAATACAGAGCTTGAACAATTTGCTTATCGTACCTCGCATGATTTACGCGGCCCCTTAGCATCAGCCATTGGTGTCTTAGACCTCATTGCTAAATTTATAAAATCTGGTGAAACAGAAAAAGCACTACAAGGCATTGAGACCACCAAATTTTCTCTCTCACAACTCACCAATCTCATCCAAGATATCTTGGTACTGACCAAGGCAAAGACATATGAAGAATCTTTAACGGAGGTCTCCCCGACTGAACTGATCATTGAAGCTATGGACAAATTATCCTATATGGATAATTTTGATAAAGTGCGCGTTATACGTGATTTGCGTTTTACTAAGAAACTTCGCACGCAGCGAGATCGCTTAAACTTAATCATTGAAAACCTAATTTCAAACGCTTTCAAATATCAAAATCCACTAAGCGATGAGCCCTTTTTGCGCATTGTTACTTATGAATTGGATGGCCTGTTTATTCTTGAAGTTATAGATAACGGCCTTGGCATCCCCTTAGACCAAGAGCATAAAATATTTATGATGTTTAGCCGCTTCCACCCAAGGGTTTCCTTTGGCTCGGGCCTAGGGCTATATATGATTAAAAAAAGCGCTGACTTGCTCGGCGGTGAAATGGAATATGAGAATACGGGGAATGGATCTATCTTCCGTTTTTATATGCCTATTGACCCGCCTTTGGAAGTTAAGGGCGCAGAAGCACATAAATCATTATGAAAACATCTTGATTTCAGTATAAATATCATTTATGACTTAAGCCATGAGCTATAATCTTGCCTTAAAATCGTTAGAAAAAACACTAAACAAAGCCCTGCAGAGCCCAATCAAAACTCTGGCGGGACGTTTAATTGCGGGCGCACAGCAATTTGATTTAAACAAAGCCGCTTATTTGGGCGTAAACGCTAAAATCAAGCATGTCACGCGCCATGCTGATGCCCCACAAAATTATACAGATGATAAAATCATGGGTGCGCCTTGGGCCGATGATGCTCTTAAACCCTTAGATAAAGGGGAATCTTGGCATGCAGGTCGCCGCGCCACTAATACAGGCCTAAAATATGCTTTTGATACAGCGGGCCGACCGATTAACCCTTATATGAATACCGGCCTTAATGGTCGCGGCGTTTTAGGGCAATTTGGCCCTAATCATGCCGTTGATAATGGTATATTACGTCTTAAAACGGATGAAAATGGCGTCCTTGGCCTATATGCTTTAGGCATATTGCGCAAATACGATAATGATGCCCCTGCTTTTTCTGGCGGTTTTGCCAAATATAGACGCGCGCCTAGCGGTGCATATATTTTTGACCAAGACGCGGTGATAGACACGCAAGTCGAAGAATTATTTGAAGAAATGATTAGCGGATCAATCCCCTTACAAGCCCCGTATAGCGCGCAGTTACACCCCGCCATACAGGCTGAATATGATCTGCGTATGCAGGGCCGTAACGGCCTAGCCCTCACGCCGGATCAAAAAGAAGAAATTGCCGCACAAGTCGAAACCGGCCTTAAAATGCAGCAAGTCGAAGATTTAGACCCAGATTTTCTAAAGCGCTTACATGCGCTTGTGGCCAAGGGGCATGAATGTTATGCGGGCCCCATTCTCAATGATAATCGCAACACCAATAATGCATGGATAGAAACGCGTTTAAATTGGTTTTTAATCAGTGATGAACAGTGGGATGAAATCAAAGGCGCGCAGCCTGTATTCCCTTATGCTTTTTCGGCAGGGGATGATGCTAGCGGCGTTGTCGAACATAAAATAACGCCCAGCCTTATTGAAGATGCTTATGCTTCTCACGGTGCCTTATTTGCCTTTATGGCGGCATCTTACCTGCTGAACAAGCAAGAAACTGCGCAAAAAATTGAGCCTAGCGTCATAACGCAGCTTGAAGCGGTGGCTAATCACCTTGAGCAAAGCATCGCTGTGCAGCCAAAAAACACGCAACCACCTAAGCTCAAGAGCCCGATAAATTAGTTTCCTCTATCAGATTTTTATTCTTTAAAGCGCTTACTTAATCAGATAAGCCGTGATTTTCTTCTTGCGATCCACCACATCTAATTGGTTTGGATTTTGCGCGTTTTCTTTAACGGCAATAAAGTGCTCACGCATTAATGCGCGTGATTGATCGCTAAGGGATAAGGGCGTAAGGCCTGGCACAGCTTCCGCTTTCGCCTCAGCAAAAGCCCGAGACAAACCAACCAACTTTGCATCTGCTTTAATATGCGTAACAGGATTTTGGTTTGCTTTCCATGTAGGCAAATGCAAATCCTTTACGAATACAGCGAGTGCTTCTTGTTCATGTTCACACAGCTCATTACGCATATAGAGCGTTTGCGTATGACGCAGTTGTTCTGCCGCCAGATCATGCTGTAAAATAAGGGCTTCATTTGCGCCGCGCGTTAATAAATCTTTATGCGCCTCTAATGAATTTCTGATCGTATCTTCAAGAGAATCTATATAGTTACCCAATTGCCCAGAGCGTTCACTTGCCCAATCACCTGTGCTTATTTGTATATAATCATTCGCAATACGCAGCGCATGTTCGCTAATAGATTCATAGATTTTAATTTCTGCATCACCGTTAAATTTCAGGCGTGACAAGCCGAGCTGAGCTTTAACCATGCTCAATATTTCACCCTTTAATTCACGCGCTGATTTCTCAGTCACAACACTATAAAGCGCTTTAGATAGCCTCTCACGAAATTCTTGCGTGCCATGTTCTCCCATGCGTGAAGTCACGCGAGAATATAGAAAAGTTGCCCCAACTTTAGACTTAAGCTCGGCCATCACCTCATACTCACGAGCCTTACTCTGCAGGTCTTTTTTGTGAGTGATGATCTTTTGTAAGCTGGATTTATACTCCACAATCAGCTTCATATCCTCGGATGTACTGCATGGGGCTGTGTCATGGCTTATATGATCTAACGCAGCTTGTGCCGCGTGCATGACAGATATGTCACTTTGAATAGTTTGTTCATTCACAATAGCGGGCTGATTTGCACGATAGAGAGATTCTCCGCCGCTTAAGCGTGGATCAGTTAAATCATGCGCACTCCAAATCGCTTTCATATGGGCTGCACAAGCCGATAAAACGCGCTCATCTTTCCTAATATCAATATGATCGACTTCAGATTTTATGGCTAAATCGATAAAAAACACATAAGCGTCTTTGACGTCATATTGTAGCGTATCGAGGAATCTCTGGGCATCATCAGTATATTGACTAACGTCAAAATGATCTGAAAAATGGCTATAAGGTTTCTTCGCATGATGAGCTTCATCCACGCGCTTGCACGCAGACATAATTATCTCACGCCCGTAAAAGAAAAAATTAGTGCGCAAATCATCAAGCCGCTCTTCTTTACTTGAAGGTCGGCTTGATCCGCGGAATAAATCATGCATTGCGCCCTGCAGACTGTCTGAAGCTGCCTTAGAGCCAGAATAGGGTCGAGCATATGTAAAACTATAGATATCCAACATAATTACACTTTTCGTTTATTAGAATAGGAGACAATACACTTAAGTTATGTAAAAGTAAAGGTAAAGAACGGGGAGTGGCTTCGCTATGTCTGAGGTGAGCTCTCGAGCAAACAATAAAGATTGACAACTTATGTCAAGCTGATTAAAGTTTTTTGAATAATAATAAAAAATGAATGGGGATTATCTATGAGCCGTCACAATGATGAAAATGATCTAATAATTATTCCACCGGGTTACCATGATATGGTTGCACAAGACATGATCGATCAAAACCTTGATCTTAATGTTGTCTTTGCACAATGTGTTGATGGCTTTGATGCCGAAGAAGCCAATATAGAAGCGGCTCCTATTGAGATCGCTGAGCTTCCTGAAGGCTTTAAAGACTACACCCTTTAAGCGATAGCTTCCTTAAGCATTATTTCTTTTTTTGATGTAGATCATATTCAAGGCCGATGCGAAACTCATGGGCCTTGTAATTAATATCATATGCGCCAACGCCAAAATCATTCGAGCCGAGCAATCTATAAGCGCCAGTAATGGCCATACCTGGGTTTACTCTATATTTCAAACCACCACCAACTTGCCAGCCAAGCGCATAACTTGTTTCTTCGGCATTACTTAGCGCGGAAGATGATTTTATTCTTGTGTTAAAGCGCATAACGCCGAGGCCCGCCGTTAAAAATGGCTTAGCTTTCCATTTCACTTGCTCAAAATCATAATACCCATTTAACAATGCGGCAATATTCGATATTTCGCCGCCACTTCTGTATGTCTGCGCTTTTCCTGCGAAATGTGACAGGTCATTCTTACTATAATTTAACTCAGCTTCAATGCGCGTTCTACGGTCTAAACGTACACCAATTGCCCCCGCAAAGCTTAGGGCATTATTGGTTTTATAGCTGCCGCTTTCCCCTGATCCATTATCACTAAAGTCATTATCGGGCATAGAATTAAGCCCCATATAACCTGCAAAATAAATACGGCTCGTTTGCGCCTGCGCCATAGAGGCGCTAAGCGAAAAGCATAAAGCGATGACCATAAAAGTCAAAATTTTGAGCTGGGTACAAACCATGTGAATAACAGTATTTTATATATGATATAGTGCCTGAAACGGCCTTAGATATGTATAGTGTATCTAATTTAGACCCGCCGTGCAAGTGGATTTGCATTTATGCACTGTAAAACTCACAAATAGAGTCAAACAGCCTATTTAAGCTTTTTCAGGGATAAATTAAGGTAAGGTAAAGCGAACCCGCTTATTACTTTTGAGTATCAAAAGTCGGTGTATCGCCATCAGTCACTGCTTTGCCATCAGCGCTGTTCTTTTTTAGGCGCTCAAACTCACCTTGCGCGTCAACTATTTTAGCGCTTGGTTCTTTTTTAGAGACTTTACCCAATAAGCGATTAAATGTGGGCTGTTCTTTTTTTAAAAGTCGATAATGCTCAGCTTCAATCGTATCACGTATCGTTGGGTCAGCTTGATTAGCACCTGATTTTTCTAACAACGCAGCGACACTGGCTGACTCTACGCTCTGACCATTGACTTCTTGCGCATTAAGCACGGCTGTTTGCTCTGCGGTTGGCTTGCCCAATAATGCTTGTTCTGCGGTTTTAACGGGGGCAACTTCCTGCGGGCGAGCCATGCCGATAACCGGAACAGGCAACTCATTGGCATTTTCAAACACGTCAGTTGGGCGCTCTAACGGGGCGCGGCGGATAACTGAAAATTCATCAGGCGCTTCAGGCGACCCTAATTGTTCACGCAATGTATCACAGCCCGTCACAAAGAATAATGCTGTAATAAGTGTAAAGCCGCGCATATAACGCGCCATATGGGAGGATTTCATTGCAAATAAGCCCTATTAATTAAGTTATCTGTGCGTGTTAAAAGATTATTTCTTTTTATATGTAATCGTTTTTTCTGCTTTACCGGATACCAAACTATTAATCACAAGCAGTAAGACGCCAATAACAATACAACTATCTGCCAAGTTAAAGGCAGGGTAATGCCACTCGCCGAAATAAATATCCACAAAATCAATAACCGCTTCAAAACGAATACGGTCAATAATATTGCCGATAGCGCCCGCAATAATCAACACTAGGCTGGTGCGTGTATTGGCATCTTCCGCCTTAATCAACCAAACCATCAAGCCCTGCGTAATTGCCGCCGTAACGCCAATCAAGATCATAACGCCATCACCTGTTTGCTGAAGAAAACCAAAGCTAATGCCGCGATTCCAAACCATAGAGAAATTAAGCATCGTATCCACCATCTCAACAGAGACCGGTGGCAAATAGGCTTCTTTGACTTCACTCATCCACGTAAAAAAATCACGAGATGGCTTATGCGGGTATGCTTTAGGTAGGAAAATATTTTCCAATACCCACCATTTAGAGATCTGGTCAAGAGCCGCGACAACAAAGACGGCAAAGAAAAGCGGGAGTTTATTAATCATGGCGTATTATTTCCAAAGTTTAAATATATTTTATTCCCGCCAATCATAACCTGATTTATGTGCGGCGTATATATTTTAGTAAAAAATGATCACCAGAGAGTTTACCCGCGCCAAAAACGATCGATACGGAAAGCAGCATCATCCAGACATAATGCTCTGGATTAGCTATCTCATAAGCGGCAGGCACGATGAATTGAATGACAATCGTCATAAAGAACAAGGCTAAAGCGCCCAAGCGACCAAACAAGCCTAAGGCGAGCAAGGCACCGAAGATAAGCTCTCCGCCTGTGCCTGCTATGGCTGATAAAAAAGGCGGCACAAACGGAACAGGATGAATCTCAGCATATAAATAAACCACATTATCAAAGCTACCATTGAGCGCATCTTGAGCCTTACCCCAAGCTGATAAGAAAAATATTTTGGCCATATACAGGCGAATGACGAGCAATAAAATAGGCGAGATGCGCTCTTGCATGATTTCACGTATTGGATTCATGGCATTATCAAATGATTGTAATCTAGCTCTCATAATATTGGTTTCTCACTTCTCGTTTAGTGTAAATATTTCCCGTTGAACCATGCTTGTCCAAAAGACCTCAAAATCAAAATTGCCATCACTGTTTAAAGCGGCTTCCAAAGCTGCGCTTAAGCCTTGCCCTGCATGCAACATATTCAAGAAGCTATATTCACCAAGAGATAGCGCATGCACCTCTACGCTAAAGCCGAAACGCCAAACAAGCACAGACTGCCCTGCCGCCGTAATATCAAAAACCCCATCAGAATTCTGCGCATTGAGGGAAAAAGCCTTTAAATCAATAAGCGCGTACTCACTTTTCAGTACCCCCACAGAGGGGTGCAATGCAAGGCTTGCGGTATTGGCTAAAATTCTTGGTAAAAATTCCTGCGCATTCTCTAAGGTGATGAGCCGCGCTTCAGGCGCATAATAGGCTTGGTGTTCCAAGGCTTCGAGCTGCGCGATATCCGCCAAATAAGGCAATGAATTTGCTGCTGGAAACGCCGCTATAAACGCGGGGTAATCAACGCCATATTCATTCAAATTACCTGATACTGGCGGAGAGGATATAATGTAAGCGCGTGCCATAGCGCGCGCAAATTCATCGCCGACGAGTATTTCTACAATCGGATAGCGCGCCATGACGACATCAATCAAACCACCAATCACATTATTGCGATAAATATCTAAGCGTCCTTGCAGCGATATATCACCGCTCACAATTTCTTCATCAAGAGCCATTGGGTAAGCTTGATCAGGCTGCAAAATACTTTGCGCTAAATTCTCATGCAAAACCTGTCGGTTAAAGGCGTTTTTTTCTAGCATGTGCTGCGCGCCTTTCCTTGATTGTTTTTGATGATAATGGCTTGCGCTTTAGCGGCTTCATTTAATAAAAAATCCAAATCTGGAATTTGATTATCCCACTCAATCAAGGTCTTTACGGGTGATTGCTTTTGCATTGTGTAATCAAATAAAGACCAAACCTTATCGTGGACGCATTCACCATGCGTATCCAAATAAACCGTATGGCCTTCAATATTTTTCTCTGTATAGCCCGCTAAATGAATTTCACTTACGGCTTTAAAATCAATGTTATCAATATAGTCTTGCGGCTTAAATCCATGATTATGAGCTTGCACTTGAATATTATTAATATCCAAGAGTAAATGGCAACCACTGCGCTTAACGGCCGCGTTGAGAAAATCCCATTCGGGCATTTCATCGCTTTGGAAGCTCATATAAGTCGAGGGGTTTTCAATGAGAATGGCCTGCCCTAAAACGTCCTGAACATGATCTATATTACGGCAGATATTGTGTAAGTTTTCATGCGTATAGGCCAAGGGCATCAAGTCATTGAGATGCGCATTGCCGCTCATGCTCCATGACGCATGGTCAGAAAATTGAAATGGTTGAATGTGATCCATAAGGGCTTTGAGCTGTGCCAAATGATGCGCATCAACGCTTTGCGCTGATCCTAATGATAAGCCAACACCGTGAAAGCTTATCGGGAAATCTTCGCGGATTTTTTCCAAAAACTTAACGTTAATACCGCCGCCGAAATAATTTTCAGGGTGAACTTCCAACCATGATATTTGCGTGGGTGGGTTATCTGATATCTCACGATAATGGGGGTGGCGTAAACCGACCCCCATGACGTTTTGGATCTCATCCGTGGGCGAGCCCATAGATGTTCTATGATCTTTATTATTTAGCATGTGCTTTAGCTTCGTCAGCGAGCATACCGCCAACTAATTTATGGCATGCGCCTTTAGGGACTAAAACCCATTCCTGTGCTGAGCCATCGACTTTGGCTTGTTTTGCGCAAGAATGCGCGCCATCAAGTGAACCACAATCATTCATGCCCGCTTTAACAACGCCGTAGCATTTTTCTTTATCTTTTGGCGCGGCAGCTTCAGCGCTTTGCACAGCGGCCATTGTAATTGTGGCTGCAAATGCGCCAGCGATAAGTGTGTTGAGCGTTTTTTGAGCAATAGACATGAATATTCTCCTTAAAGGTTTAAAATGTTTAGTTTGTGTTTTAAGTTTTATAAATAAGATTCAGCAAACACTGAATGCTGCTGATCAATTCGCGCCATGTGCAAAAATGGTTACATAAATAGAATGAAAAGAAAATATTTATTTGGATTTCACAAGATATATTCGGTTACAGGCCTTTACCGACCGAGCTTCAATGCAGATATTTGATGTTCCAAATCTGTTTTAAGTTTTTCTTGAAATTGTGGATCAATACCATAGCTATCGATCATTTCTTGTACCGCTGTTTGTGGTGGCTCCGTTGTGCCAAGACCATATTTAACCACATTACCATACTCAGTCAGCGTATAAGGCTCGCCGGCTTTTTGAACCTCAAGAAAGGCCGTATACTTGCTGGGGCGCACAGCGAGATAAGCCCAAAAATCTTCCCCATCAACTTGACCGCTGACCAGAGTCATAATATCTAAGCTCTCGTCCATTTCATCCATTTCGCTGGTTTGATCATCATTCATTATTTATATCACCTTATATTTATGCTCTTATGAATTAATACTTATCTCTAGACAGGGCCCGAAGCTGAACTGCCTTTACCTTTATTCTCTTCCGCGTTTTGTTCGTCTCCGCGCTCAACGCTTACGCCATTTATAGTGACCGCTGATAACTGGCTCTCGCCCCACCCCACTGATTTTTTACCGTCAGCAGAAATCTCAACAACCGCGCTCAAGCCTTCACCGCGTTCTGCATTGTCAAAATCACTCGCCATTTTTTCTTTTAAAGATCTTTTTTCCGCGCGCCTAATTTTAGCATTCATATAAGAGCTATGATCCTTCACGGCCATCAACACAGAGCCAACAATAAACGCTGCCCCGCCGCCGGCCATTGCCATGTCATTGTTATTTACGCCATCAAGCAAATAGCTTACCGCCCGTGCGCCCATCATAAGTGGCGGGGCGTGCGACATAATCGCCAGAGTGCCTTCCATAGCTTTATCTTTAAGCCAGCCTATATTTTTATAAACAAAACCCACAACTTTAACCGCTGAGCCGTTTTCGCGCGGCGTTACTTTACGCTCAGCAAAGAATTTATTATTACTGTCTATCTCAGCGTGCTCTTGCAGGCTTTTATCTGCGCCGCGCTTATGAATAAACGCCGTCATTGTTTTCGTCGCCCAAGCGGTGACCCCCAAAGTAACCGCGATGAGCTCTTCTGGGCTTCTTACATTCAAAAAGCCAACAGAGTTTGCCGATGTAGCAAAGCCCCCTTCAGCCACATCATTACGATGAGATTTTGAGTGGCTTTTCGCCCTTAGATCGGCGGCCAATTTAAAGCTACTGCGCAGTGAATTAATACCGCCCAAGGCGGCGCGGGGTATATTGCCCTCTAACAAACCAGAGGCCACAAGGCCAAGCGCGCCAAAAAGCTGACCTGATGTTTGAATATAACTATAAACTTTATCTTGGTGCGTCAACTCACGACGGAGCTTATCACACGGCGCCTGTGGGGAATATTCTCCAGCTGGTTGTGTCGACGCCTCTTGCTGCGCTTTAAAACACACACCAACAACCGTGCCTTCACCATCAGGGGTGACAACAAAGTCCTCTAAATCTTCTTTTTTTGCATTCTCACTAATGCTTTTAGCCCTATCTTAAATTAGAAATAAAATCAGCTTATCGTGTAGATCTTATTGGAATAACTTTAACATGCCCTTAATTTAGCGCAATTGAGCTGCGCTCATGACCCGCCGATCAATCCGAAAATTTCTGATTATTAAAAAACGTGCTCTGACGTTTCGCATATTGGCGCGTGTCGATTTGCGCGAGAGCTACGGCTTCTTCTAATGATAACTCATTATGAAGGTGACGCTGTAAAGGGGCGAAGCCTAAAGTGCGCGTAACGGCGCAATCTGGTGGTATCTCGCCCAATTTAATACGCTGATCTAAAGCGGCGACTTCATCCATTACGCCATTTTCGATCATTTGTTCAAAACGTAAATTACAGCGCTCATGCAACACTGAGCGCTCTGGCATGATGATCTCAACATTAAAATCAATGCCCTTAATCGCGCCTTCTCTGGGCAGGCTTTGCCAATGGGTAATCGTCTGTCCTGTCGCTTCGAATACCTCGCAGGCACGAATGAGGCGCTGCGTGTCATGGGGGTGCAAGCGCCTTGCTGCCACAGGGTCATATTCCGATAAAATCGCGTGTAGGGCTTGCGAGCCCTCTTCTTTGGCGATTTCAATGAACCTCTCACGCACCGCCTCTGGCACGTCAGCAATGGGGGACAAGCCGCGCGTTAAAGCGAGAATATAAAATCCTGTACCGCCGCAAATAATCGGGGTTTTGCCCGCGGCAAGAGCTGCGCGGATTTCTATTTCTGCCGCCTCACGCCAGATTTGCGCGCTACAGGTTTCTTCGGCTTGTAAAAAAGCATAAAGCTTGTGTGGTGCGCGTGCGCGCTCTTCGGCGCTTGGACAAGCCGATAGCATTGGTAAGTCTTGATAGATTTGTAAAGAATCAGCATTTATAACGACGCCATCACACTTCTCAGCTAGCTCAAGCGCCCGCCCAGATTTACCGCTCGCCGTTGGGCCTGCTATGATATGCACTTTATTCATCGGGCTTTATACTCACAAAACTCTATCTTTCGCAATAAAAAAGCCTACGTAAACGCAGGCTTTCTAATACTCTATATTTCATGATATAGAAAATTATCTGAGCTGAGGTCTTTGCACTGGAGAAGATGATTTCTCATCCATTGTGATGATGCCAAGTCCATCGGCACCCTGTTTTGCTACATTTTGAAAAATGTTTGTCATTTTTATTCTCCTTTATTATTACTAATAATTAATACTTATTATAACGGCGTGAGCTGTTGTGTCAATAGAGGGCCTTTTTAGTTACGCAAAGGCTTGCCCTTCTCGAGCATATGTTCAACGCGCGCAATCGTCCCTTGTTTGCGTACCAATTTCATGAATTCATTAAACTCTAATTTGAGCATATCATCTTCTGAAATTGGATTGGTCCAATCGCCTTTATCGCCGCCCGTCAAGATTGTCGACAAATGACCTGATACAACAACATCATAAGGCGTTGCCATACCATTTTTCTCGTAATCCGCCACGGCGAGATCAAGCGCCGCTTTACCGCCTTTACCAGCCAAGCGAATTTCCTTCACTTTTTCTGGTGGCGTGTAATCTTTGGCCAGTTCTAAGGCTTTTTTCTTAGCGTCATAAAGCAGACGATCGCGATTCATGGTGACACCGTCAGTCTCACGGAAATAACCTATAGACTTAGCTTCTTGTGCTGATTTAGCCACTTGAGCAGTACCAATCACACCAAAAGCCTCACGTGCTGCGCCCATAGGCGTGACATCAGGCGAGAACCAAATTGGCTTGCCGTCATTCACTTCTGCGCTGACTTTAGCATAAGCTTTGCGTTCTTTTTCTTGCGCGCGCAAAATCATTTCCTTACAGCCGCCCCACCCAGGGACAAGGCCAACACCGACTTCAACAAGGCCGGTATAGGTCTCAGCATGCGCCTGTACATGATCAACATGCAATAAGATTTCACAGCCGCCGCCCAGCGCCATGCCCGAAGGCGCAGCGACAACAGGGAATGGTGCATATTTAAGCGCCATATAAGTGCGCTGACCGCCCAAAACAAGCTCTTCAATTTGTGGCCACATCGCAATATTCATCGCAAAAAGTGCTAAACCAAGATTAGCCCCCGCAGAGAAATGCGTGCCTTCATTATAAACAACCAAAGCTTTATATTCGCCCGTGCCGTCGCCAATAAGCTTAATGGCTTTGCCATAGACAGAAAACACATGTTCATCCATCGCGTTCATTTTACCTGTGAACTCGATACATATCACGCCATCGCCAATATCCCAAAGCGCCGCCGATGCGGATTTGTGAATAGGCTCTGAGCCTAATTTAATGTCACGCAATAACATCACGCCGTCTGGGCGTTTCATCTCGTGATACTGACCATCTGTACCAAAGTAATATGGCTTGCCATTATCAACTTTGTAGAATGTACCCTCGCCGACTTTGGCAAGCAATTCAGGCACAGCAATGCCTTCTTCTTTGAGTTTCTCAGCAAACCATTTAGGGCCAAGCTCATCGATCATCTCGAATGGGCCTTTTTTCCAATTGGTACCAAGTTTCATCGCCTCATCAATATCATAGATGGTATCCGCGATTTGCGGGACGAGAGAGGCTGCATAGGCAAGCGTCTTAGATAAGACCTTCCATGCGTAACGACCACCTTCATCATCGGTGGTGACGACAGCCTTGAGGCCCGCACGCCCCGCCTTAACCGAATCTAAACGTGGTTTTGTCGATAGGCTATATTGCGATTCATCAAAATTATCGGCTGTAAGCTTGAGGCTTTGTTTTTCACGCGTACCTTTCGGTGCATCTGGGTTCAAACGATAAAAACCGCCCTTACCTTTGCGGCCATTATAGCCCGCAGCGATCATTTGGCTGATAAAGCCGTGATCTTGATAAATATTTCTGTATTCATCATCTTTAGGCAAGCTGCCAAGCATTGATGATGAAAGATAAGGCATCAAATCAACGCCAACCAAATCAATCAGGCCAAATACAGCGGTTTTCGGCACGCCAATGGGCTTACCCATTACCGCATCGGCCACTTCAATCGAGACATCATCTTCGATGGCTTGGTTGACGGCGGCTTGCATCCAAAAGACAAGCAAGCGATTAACGATAAATCCGGGTGTGTCTTTACAAAAAACAACGCCTTTACCAAGCTGCACATCACAGAAATCTTTAATCGTATCAACGGCATCTTGGCGGGTTAAATCGCCCGTGATGATTTCAAGCAGGCGCATATAACGCGGTGGGTTGAAAAAATGGGTAATCATAAAGTCTTTTTTGAAGTTCTCGCTTTGCCCTTCAGAGAGCTGCGCTAAAGGAATCGTTGAGGTGTTCGATGTAATGATCGAGCCTTTTTTACGATGCTTTTCGAGCTTCTCATAAGTGGCGTGTTTGATTTTTATATCCTCTAACACGACTTCAACAATCCAATCGCAATCAGCAAGCAATTCAAGATCATCTTCCAGATTACCGGGCGTGATCAGTTTGGCATTGCGCTTATGCATAAATGGCGCAGGGTCAGTTTTTAGCATTTTGGCGATTGCGCTTTTTGCGATAACCGATCTATCTTCTGCGTCTTTAGGCACAATATCCAATAAAACGACGGGAATACCTGCATTTGTAATTTGCGCGGCAATACCGCTGCCCATAACACCTGCACCAATGACGGCTACTTTTTTAATCTCCATAGTGGCGGCTCCTTATATGCGGGTTAATTATATGGCTTCAAGAATAATCGCCGTGCCTTGACCACCGCCAATACACATAGTGGCGAGGCCATATTTTTTACCCTCACGCTTAAGCAGGGACGCTAATTTACCGGTAATCCGTGCGCCTGATGCGCCAAGTGGATGACCCAGTGCAATCGCGCCGCCATCAAGATTAACCTTGCTGACATCGGCGCCAAGTTCTTCAAGAACAGAGAGTGACTGCGCCGCGAAGGCTTCATTCAATTCGATGATATCCATATCAGCGATTGTTAGGCCTGCGGTTTCTAAGGCTTTGTTGGTTGCGGGTACTGGGCCAATGCCCATAATTTCAGCCGCACAGCCCGCTACGCCAACAGATTTAATCCGTGCGAGTTTTGTCAGGCCATGTTTATCAGCATATTCTTCAGAACACACAAGAACTGCTGAGGCGCCATCAGTGAGTGGTGAAGCTGTACCTGCGGTGACTGTACCATCTTTATCAAAGGCTAGTTTTAGGCCCGAGAGTGTTTCTTGCGTAGTACCGGGGCGAATTGTGCCATCGGTTTTAACGTCACCAATCGGAACTATTTCATCATCAAACTTACCGCTTGCTGCTGCCGCCGCTGCTTTTGTGTGCGAGCCTGCTGCAAATTCTTCTTGCGTTTTACGGTCAATTTTATATTTCGTCGCGAGGTTTTCTGCTGTAATCCCCATATTCATATAGGCTTGCGGGTATGTTTCAACCAAAGCTGGATTTGGCATCGGGTTAAAGCCGCCCATTGGAATGCGGGTCATGCTTTCAACGCCTGCGGCAATATATACATCGCCTGCGCCCATTTGTATGTAACCCGCCGCCATTTGGATGGTGGTCATTGATGAGCCACAAAAGCGGTTAACGGTTGTACCTGCCACACCGACAGGTAGTCCAGCAAGATTAACGACAATGCGCGCAATGTTAAAGCCTTGTTCCGCTTCAGGAAAGGCGCAGCCCATAAGTAAGTCTTGTACATCATCTGTATTGACGCCCGTTTCTGCGACCAAGGCTTTAACAACCTCAGCGGCCATATCATCAGGGCGAACTCGCGCGAGATCACCTTTATTGGCAAAGTGATGCGGGGAACGTTTATAACCACAGATTACTACGGATTTTTGCATGTCGGGGATCTCCTTGAAAAAGACAGCGGATAAAACAGCTTAGGGCCTCTATTAGATATTTATAACACTAAATATTCGTTAATAAAATTAATGTAGTTTATATTTTTAACAAGTTAAGGTCTATGCTTTAATGAAAAAACAAAAAAAACACCCTATTTTTGCATTTTTAAATTGACCTATTGGCAAAAATTAGGCATTGAAGGCATAGTAAATAAGAGATAAATCCAAGAGATAAATCAAGGAGCATTAACGTGGCTTTAGCAATCGCTGACTCAAACGGTATTAAAAGAATTTGCACGAACTGTGGCACACGCTACTATGATATGGGTAAAACACCTGTAACGTGCCCATCATGTGACACAGAATATGTTGGCCAAGTTAAGCCAAAAGTGATCGAATCGCTTGATGCTGATAAAAAAGAAGAAGATAAAAAAGCCGTCGACGTCGCTGAGAAAAAAGATGACGCGGATGAAGACGAAGATGAAGTCATTGTTAGCCTTGATGATCTTGAAGAAGACCTTGATGATGACGATGATATTGATGAAGCAACGGCGCTTGATAATGGCGATGTAACCGTTCCAAAATCAACAAAATCTGACGAATAATCTTTCGTGAACAGCACGATAGAAATTAATTTACCAGAAGCTGTGAGCGAGGAATCGCTTGCAGCTTTTGTGCAAATACTCCCCTTTGAAACCTTATCCTTCTCAGCCAAACGCAAAACGGATGCATTTAGCGGTCCGTGGCTGTTATTTTGGGTTATTGAAGGTACGCCGAGCGCCCAATCCATATTAGATGGGTTAAACAGCGCCTTGGCTTTGATGAATATCCCGACTATACAGGCTTGCGCCCTCACAATCACGCCGCTTAGCGCTGATACAAACTGGCTCGAGGCGAACTACCAGCCTTTCGAGTCCTTTCGCGCAGATCAATTTTTTATTCATGGCGCCGATTATGAAGGTGAAATCCCCGCAGGGCTTATACCGCTAAAAATCGATGCGTCCATTGCTTTTGGCTCAGGCGAACATGGCACAACACATGGCTGCTTGTTACTGATGCAGCACATTCATAAAGAGGGTTTCACCCCCTCACATATATTAGATATGGGCTGTGGCTCTGGTATATTGGCGGTTGCGGCCGTTAAATTATGGCCCGTGCCGACATTAGCCGTCGATATTGAAGATGATGCAAAAATTCTAACCCTCCAACATGCAGCTCTTAACCATGTCACGGATTATATTACCGCCGCCGTCGGTGACGGCTATAAAGCTGGCGAAGTCCAAACAAAAGTCGCGCAAAATAAGCCCTTTGATTTGGTGATTGCGAATATATTGGCACTGCCCCTAAAAGCGATGGCACCAGACATGATCCCCTGCCTTGCGCCCGGTGGCTATCTTATATTATCTGGCATGTTACATGCACAAGCCGATAGCGTTATTGCCGTACATGATGCGCTAGGCCTCGAGCTGCTTGAACGCTTAGAAATTGGCGACTGGACGAGCCTTCTTTATAAGAAACCAGCTTAATCCAGCTTAATCTAAGAACATATCAATTTGCGGCTCAATATCCGGATCAACACGATATCCGGTAAAATCTGTTTGCCCGGCGTCTTTCAAAATATTTTGATCAATCAAGCTCTGCCCTGTAGGTGGGTTTTTCTGGGTGAGCAGTTCAAAGACAGCATCAGCCATGATGGCGGGCTTCATGGAAAAGTCATAGACAGCAGGGAAATTGACTTTAATGGCATCCGTGGCAATTAAAGTCTGCGGCCATAATGTATTACAGTGAATGGCATCGCCTTTATATTCCTCAGCAAAACCCAATGTCAGCAGCGTCATGCCATATTTGGACAGCATATAAGCGGGGCTTGCACCAAGCCATTTTGGGCTTAAGTTCAAAGGCGGTGACAACGTAATTATATGGGCGTTTGGAGCTTTTGCTAAATAAGGCATACAGGCTTTAGCCACAAAAAAAACGCCGCGTGTATTGACGCTTTGCATTAAGTCAAAATCTTTAGCTTCTATGTTCTCTGTTGGCTTGAGTTTAATGGCGCTGGCGTTATTAATCAGCGCATCTATGCCGCCAAAATGTTTTGCCGCAATTGCCACCGCATCGTTTATCGCGCCCTCGTCGCGGACATCCAGCATTAAGGCTAGCGCCTTACCGCCCAGTGCTTCGACTTCCTCGGCGACACTATGAATTGTGCCTTTAAGTGTGGGGTGCGGCTCGGCGCTTTTCGCCGCGATCACAATATTAGCGCCTGCTTTGGCACATTTCAGTGCAATGGCGCGTCCAATACCTCGGCTTGCACCTGTGATGAATATAGTTTTATTGTTTAATTGCATAGAGCGCGTCCTTTTAGTGGTGTGCTCTATGCAGTATACTCTATATTTATAATATTAGCATTAATGAATAGCGCGCCATGTGATCGGCGCACCGCCATTTGGTAGGTCAAATACAGATGCCGCGCTGCCACCACGCTTAACGATCTCAGCAAATTTTACTGTCTCGCCGCTCGCAGATGTCCAGCCCGATGAGCCCACAGACAAGCAAAACTGTCCATCTTCAACGCCAAATATACCATCTGCGACACGAACAATTTGCTGCTGGCCATTAGCTTCAACAATAATATCTTGGCCTTTACGCGTCATAATATCATCAATATCCAAAGCACATTTCATATTGCCATAGCCATCGGTGTAACATAGCGTATCCGTTGGTGCGTCAGGTACATGATCCATAACGTCTTCACCAAGCTCGGAATAATCGCCATTAACGATTTTGCCGAAAGCCGCAGGGAATACATCACGGGAGCGGAATTGAGAGCCATCGACAGAACAGTTGATTTTGCGAATTTCTTCGGCTGACTCTTTAACAAAGGCCAAAGAATACCCACTATTCACAGCGCAGATTTCAACGCCATTGGTTAAGCGTACATAGACAAAGCCTTCACCTGAGTTTGATACGCGTGGCATAAGATCGTCTTTGCGTGGTGCTGTATTTACGAAGAATTTGTGATTGGGGCCTAATTCAGAATTTAGCGCCGTCTGTGCCAATGCAAAACCTGTCGCATATGTATCAAAAGCCGGCACTGAGAATGTCGCGATATTCGCCGGTACACCTTTCATCTCTGAATATAATTTCTGGGTCACTTCTGCGAAGGCTAAATCGTGTAAATCACCATAATCTGCAATCACATATACAAGCATCTTATCCATCTTCATCGGCTCCTTAATATTTTACGGTTCATAAATTTCAGGCTATTGGTAAAAACTTTATACCTTGCCTTGTCATATAGCGGACAAGGGGCATAAATACATCTTTTAATTCGACTTGGTCATGTATTAATACAATATTATGGCTGCGCTCATCCCATAAATAAGGGTCATTATCAATTTTACGTTTGAGGTCATCCATCGTCTTGAAGGGATGATCCAGCGCTTGATGACGCGCGGTCATCATCCAATCCGCCGTCGAAAATGTATAAAGAGCATCACGCGCATCACGCATTTGTGGATGCTGATACCATGGAAAATTCACATCTGAAAACGGCACTGAGAACCCTTGATCCTTGAGCCATTTTTGTAACTGTTCTTTTTTTGCGCGCAACTCTTTTGTTGGCACAGCGCCGTCCAAATAAAGGCCTTCGGCGAATAAGTTTTGCACGATGTCTCGCGTTTCTTCATCCATATCCTGAAAATCAACAATCCAGCCACCACAACCGCGATCAAGATACGGAAAACGAAAATACTTGCCTGGGCGCTCTATACCCGCGCGCGCATAGGCATCATCAATCAACGCCTCACATTTAAGAATATCGGCTGTGATCTCTTCAAAGGACATATGAATAGCCCGTTTATGGGCATAGCCATGATTACCGATCACGAAACCGCGCTGAATGACTTCTGGCAGAACATCTGGATGCGCTTCAATATTATCACCACGGCAATAAAACAACGCAGGCGCATGCTGTTTGCTTAAAAAATCACATAAAGACAGAGTATGAATGCTGGGGCTATCATCAATGGTCAGATAAGCGGCGCTCATAGCGTTTTCTCACTCTTCTCAGTCTTTGCGCGCTTGGCATCAATCAAAGCCAAGGCTTTATCGCCCGCCGCCGCCGCGCCATAAAGGGCTATATACGGTTCGGTTATCAGGTAAATGGGGCAGTTTTCTAAATTATACGCTACGCTTTCTTGCGCTTCTTGATTTAAGAACCGTGTAAAGACATCTTGATCAAACAATCCATGCGCCACCAAAACATCCAAAACACCGCCGCCCAAATAAAGCCCTTTAAACCCATGGCCATACACCAAAGCCATATGCGCAAACAAACCTAAAAACTCATGAAACAGCCTCAAGCTTTGTTCTAAAATGCGCGGCTCTGCTTTCTCGATAATATCTTCGGGCGTAACGAATAAAACGGGATGGCCATTATAAAGACATACAGCCTGATATAGACGCACGAGGCCTGATCCACTCGCTAAATCTTCATAGACACTCATGTGGCTACGGTCTGATAAACGCTCAATGATGCCGATGATAGTGTTTTGCTCAGTCGTAACACCAAAGGCGCGCATATGACCGCCATGGGTCTCCTGTGCGAGGCCATCGCGCAAATAAGACAGTCCAAGTCCTGTACCCACAGCAATAATAGTTTCTTGAAAGCCTTTATCTCTTTTCGGCTTCGTGTCGCGCAAAGTTATATGCGTGGCTTGCGTGGCTGTACCCAAAGCAAAGCCATTTAAATCAGAGATCACTGAGACTATACGCTTATCACGAGCAAAGGCCCATTGATCTTGTGCAAACCCCCATGATTCTGAATTAATTCGACTGCCCGCAATCGCCACTGAAATTGGCCAATCTTTGACATCAAACTTTTTAGATACATCGTAATGATAGCGCTCAAGAACTTCATTAAACGAAGAAAAATCATCACGGTAATATTTTATAATATTCGTTATTTTTGCTTCTTGTGTGTTTTTATCCGTACTGCGCAAGCCAAAGCGCGCATTACTGCCGCCAATATCACAGACAATAAGAGTTTTAACTGTCTCAACTACGCTCATTATTCCAACTCATTCTTACAAGGTTCATATTAATGATGGACGCCCGCAACTTTATGACGCGTATCGGCCTCTGATCCTGCGGGATCCATATGGATCATGATTTCCGCATTAATAAAACGATCCAATAATTCAAGCTCAACACTGCGCGCAATATCATGGGCTTGCTTGAGAGATAATAAAGGCTCAAGTTCAATATCAAAGGATATAAAGATATTCATGCCTGATTTATTCGTACGCAAATCATGTGTATCTAAAACCTCACTATGGGCCTGTATAATAGCCATGATTTCTGCACGCTCATCCTCAGGCAGTTCTCTATCCATCAACATATCCATCGCCTTTTTGGCAACATCAATGGATGAATGTGTCAATATAGCGGCAACGACCAGTGCAAATACAGGGTCAAGCCAATGAGGTCCGCCAAAGAAATCAATCAGCACAATGCCCAGCACGCCAGCATTCATATACAAATCACCTTTGTAATGGGCTTTATCGGCTTCGATAGCTAAAGATTTGGATTTTTTAACAACGTAATTTTGATAGCCAACCAAGGCAAAGGTCAGAGCAATACAAATTGCGATCATAATCGCGGATACGCCATGATGGCTTATTTCTTCAGGTTTGACGATATTCTTTACGGCCTCTAGGCACAAAAATAGCGCTCCGCCCGCTAGCATCGCGCCCTGAAATAAGGCAGAAACGCCCTCAATTTTACCGTGGCCATGGCGATGATCTTCATCGGCCGGTTTCATGGAATAACGTATGGAAAAAACCGTCAGGACTGAGATAGCGGTATCTGTAACAGAATCAATTAACGAGGCTAGGATACTATTCGAGCCGCTCATAAAATAAGCAACAGCCTTAATAATAACCATAGACCCTGCTGCAAAAATTGCCGCAAAGCCGCCATTTAGCGCTAATCTCTGGTTTTTTATATGTTCATTATAGCTATCGTTAAAATCTACATTATTCATAGATACAACCTCTCCCATAAGGCGCCTCGTCTTCAGCAGCCCATAGTGTAACAAATCAGAGAATAAAATCTATAGGCCGTCTGCTTTATTAACGCCCTGAGTAGAGCCGCGCCTATAAAAGCACGACCGCCCATGCAGATTACAACGTCAATTGATCAACAATAACGCGCAGCTCATCAATATTATCTTTTTCATGAGCGCTGGTTAGGAACACTGTTGGATAAGCCGCTGAGCGCTTACGCAACGCCGCTTCGGTTTTTTCAATTACGCCCGGTAATTCAGATTTTTTGGCTTTATCTGTTTTGGTCAGGACAACGCGATACATGACAGCCGCTTCATCAAGAAGCTCCATAACATCATTATCAACGTCTTTAATGCCGTGGCGCGAATCAATCAAAACGAAACACGCACGCAAGCTTGCGCGACCACGAAGGTAAGCCCGAATCAGAACTTTCCACTCTGCTTTCTGTGTTTTGGAGACTTTGGCGTAACCATAGCCCGGCATATCAACCAAGTTAAAACGCTTGTTAATCTCAAAGAAATTAAGCTGCTGCGTGCGTCCTGGTGTATGCGATGTCCGCGCTAAAGCCTTACGACCTGTCAGTGCATTAATCAATGAGGATTTACCCACATTAGAGCGCCCAGCAAAGGCGATCTCTGTATGCCCCTCAGGGATCATAATGCTCAGATCAGGAACGCCCGCTATAAAGTCACAGCTACCGGCAAATAATAAGCGACCGCTTTCAATTTGCTCTGCTGTGTAGTCTTCTTCTGTATCATCCATAAGCGGGATTAATCCTTTTTCTTCGGCTTATCGCCTTTAGGGCTTTTTTTCGTAGGCTTTTTCGTTGATTTGCTTGTGGTCTTTTTTGCTGCTTTTTTAGCAGGTTTTTTGACCGCTTCGCTATCAGCCGTACCATTATCATCATCGCTATCATCCGATTCACCGAAGAGCGCTTCTTCAATGTCATGTTCGATAACTTTTAATTCCGGATGAATTTTAGGCCCTGTTTCGATAGCTTCTTCCATGTCTATTTCAGCTTTTGTACGCTTAAATAAATGCACTTCGACACCCATCATACGCATAATCACATATTGCTGTAATACACCCAAACCGTTTGAGAAGGTGAAGTAAATAACCAAACCAGATGGGAAACCCGCCAAAATCAACGTGAAGACGATGGGCATAAATGTGAACATCATTTTTTGCGTTGGGTCTTGTGGCGGCGGTGAAAGACGCTGCTGCAACACCATAAAGCCCAGCATCGCCATTGACCATAAGCCAACATTCAACATGTTTGGAATAAATCCAGGCACGTCATAAGGCAAAATACCAAATAGATTAATGATTGAGGTCGGGTCACGTACGGACAGATCTTCAATCCACCCAACAAATGGGGCGTGGCGCGTTTCAATCGCCATGCTAATCACGCGGAAAATAGCCAAGAAAATCGGCATTTGAATCAAAATCGGCAAACAACCTGCCATTGGATTCACGCGCTCTTTCTCATAAAGCTTAACCAGTTCTTTTTGGAGCTGCGCTTTATCTTCACCGTGTTTCTCACGAATCTCGGCCATTTTAGGCGCGATTTTTCTGAGCCCTGCGAAAGAGCGGTAAGAGGCGTTCGCCAAAGGGAAAACCAATACACGCACAACAATTGTGATCATAATAATCGCAACGCCCATATTACCAACCCAGCCATGGAATAAGTTCATCAACCAATAAAGTGGCTTAGTAATGAAGTAGAGCATACCAAAATCAACTGCGAGGTCGAAATGCTTAACGCCAAGATCATCTGAATACGCTTCAAGGTCTTTTAAGACTTTAGCGCCAACAAACATGTTCATTTTATGGCTCGCATTTTGACCGCTCGACACAGTTATTGCATCGCCGCGCACGTCAACTTGCGTAACAGCCTTGTTTAAATCAAGCGCACCGCCTTTTGATGTGAAACGGAACTCTTGCAAACTCTCTGGGTCAGGCAACATAGCCACCAACCAATATTTCTGTGCAATACCAATCCAGCCTTGCGAGGCAGAGAACGCTTGTCCGCCTTTTTTAGCCAGCTTTTTATAGCTCTCTTCTTTAAGGTCATTGTTAATATAACCAATAGGGCCCTCATAAATATTACCCTTAGGTTCATTTAAGTGGTCAGGCTGACCATGACGGCTAATCAATGAATATGGATAGAATTGGAGTTCTTTACCCGTATTATTTTCAATGCGCTGCTCCACAGAGATAAGGAATTTATCATCAATGCTATATTCTTTAATAAAGGTCACCCCTTGACCATTTTTCCACTGCAAAGACACGGGGCTATCAGGGCTCAAAACTGTATTTGATCCAAGAACCTGCCATTGCGTATTTTTGGTTGGTGCGACAATATCCGAATCAACCGCTATCCAGCCAAATTCGCCGTAATGCGGGTAAAAGCTGTTAGCCGGAGAGAAAAGTTCAACATTTTCAACATTATCAAGCGTTTTGAAATAGTTTTTCAATAACAGATCATCAATACGGTTGCCTTTAGTCGAAAGTGAACCTGAAAGCTCGCCATTTTCGATTGTGATTCGAGCCACTTGTTCGCTAGCGATGATTTCGCCGCGCTCTACTTGTTTTTTCGGGACAAAATTAGTCGTGCCGCCAAAGCCTTGCGCGACGTTCATTTTAGCTTGCTGGACTTGCACCGCACGTATGGCTTCTGCTTTAGGTTTTAAAACAAAATGATCGTAACAAAGCCACATAGCGAGAGATAACACGACAAATATTATCAGGTTGCGCATCTCTTCTGGGTTTTGCTGATTCGGGCCATGTCCGTTCATTAGAATATCCTTTTACTCTTCAACTTAAGATTTCTTGGTCTTTGACGTGCTTATCGGCGCACATCTTCTTAACTTCTACTTTTCTTCAAGCTCTTCTGCACGAGCTGTCGTCGGGTCGTTCATCTGCTTGTTCGTCGTCTTGGCTTGTTTATAGCGAAATAATTGTTTCCATTCAAACGTTTCTGGCACTAAATCTTGATAAGTACCTTTATAATAAGGCTGACAGCAACTTATTCGCCGCGAGCCTAGGAAAACGCCCTTTAAAATACCGTGCTTCATAATCGCACCGCGCATATATTCCGAACATGTGGGGTGAAATCGACATTGACGACCGATAATCGGCGACAAAATATATTGATATACATCAATAAAACGGCACAGTATTCGGCGAAACCAATAAAGCACAGCCATCACTTATGCGCCCTTTTCACAGCGCGTTGCCACTGTTTTCTTTTCTAGCGCTTCATTATGATGCAGGCGCTTTAAGCACCATTTCAGATCTTTTTTAATCGCATCATAATCAGCCAGCAGCGCTTTATCACGGCCAATAAGCACATAATCAGTATTATCTTTAGCTGATTCAGGAAAAATATCATCAACAGCGGCCCGTAAGCGGCGTTTGATACGATTGCGCTCAACAGCCAATTTACTGACTTTTTTGCTGACGGTATAGCCAACGCGACAGCCCAGCTGCGCATCAAGCTTGGGATAAAACTGCACGATCACGCAAGAAGACACCCAGCTTTTACCACGAAGCTGGGTGTCTTTAAATTCTTGTCGTTTCTTTAAGCGCCCTAGCTTGGCTGTATTTTTTTGCCAATTGGACATTTTAAATCTTTCGCTTAATTTAAACGAGATTTCGTAAAAGCATAGCCAAAAGCTAAGCGATTATGCGCTTAAGTCTTTACGGCCTTTAGCTCTACGGCGTGCCAATACTAGACGGCCATTTTTTGTAGCCATACGTGAACGGAAACCATGGCGACGTGCGCGAACGAGGTTACTTGGTTGGAATGTACGTTTCATTTCTCTTACCTTTTTAAATTTAAGACCGCAAGCTAGTCTAATCCTGCGCATTATTCAAGCAAAAAAACACAAATTTAGCGCTTTCTTGATTCTGCGCTGTGATTTAGCGGCTTTCTAAGCTGTTTTTATCTGACTTTCTTATAGCACCAGCCCCTGAGCGCGTCAACTAAAGCCGTTGCTTTAACACTTCATTAAAGTATTTTATGCAACTCTCTTAAGGGCATGCTTCATGCGCTGAATTAGAGCTTAACATATTATTTTAATGAGATAATCATGAAAAGCTTGCAGCTCGTTTTCCTTTAGAGTAATCTAGTCAGCGCAAAGAGTTCTCGATAAATATTACATAAGGTAAGTATAAACATGTACGCATTTAAAGATAATCCTGAAATAGACGGCTGGAATGCAGTTACGGGCGAACAGCTTAAAGGATTTCTAAGCCAAGTTGATCCCATTGACGGCAAATTCAAAACTAGCGAAGGCACAACAAAAGTGCATTGGCGCTCCCTTCCCTTTTATGACCGCGTTGCTTTAGTTCGCATTCAAGATCCTGCATGGACCCCTGGCGATTTAGTTGCTTATTACCTAACAGATCAAGGCGCGCTTTATCGTCTAAACGGTCTGTCCGCGCCAATTCACGATGTGAATACAAAAGCGCCGATTAGCGTTACTGAAGAAAATGTCATTGATTACTTAAAATTCTTCTGCTTTTTTGTTCGTGGCGAAGAAGGCCCATTCTTAATTGCTGAAGAAGCTGGCGGTGATTACATCCCTAAAGAAATGGATGATAATACACGCTCCGTTATCGAAGGCACTGTGCGCCCTGCGACATATGAAGGCAAAAATGAAAAAGGCGACTTCCTCTGTGATGCCGTTGTTTTTTATTCAAACGCTTTGTTTATTGCGAATTTCGCTGTTGAGCCAACAGGCATGATCCAAATGTTGGATGATGACCCTATCGCAGCCGATCTTCCAATTAGCGTTGAAGCGCCAATTTGTTAATGGGCCTATCAGCCCAATAAACCGAATTAAAAAAGGCCAGATTTTATCTGGCCTTTTTGCATGAGTCTAATGCGTAACTATGATGCGCAACCATAATACCTCATGGCGCAACAGGCTTTGCCTATTAATTCATAAGCCAACCAACAGCCTTAAAAGCGATAAAATATATTTAATGCGCGCATAACGGGCTTTTTCATCACGACAGGGTGATATGTCAGCGCCAAGCACACACAGTCTTCGGCCGCCCCGATTTGCGGCGTATGAATTTCACCATGGCGGCGAATAACTAAATCCCCCGCATTATAGTGCCCAAACTCATCACTCATTTGCCCCGCTAGAATTAATGTGAACTCATCGCCATTATGGCTATGTGTAGGCACATGCGTACCGGCTGCAATACGCACAAGGCGAATCGTAGATTTTTCGCAAGCAGCATCAATATTCAAATATCTTATTTTTTGATTGAGAAGGCGCGACCAATTTGATGGCACACAGCCCACGCGGCATGAGCGCTCTAAATGCTCAATCAGCTCGCCTGAGATTCCCATTGATTTCAACAGAGCGACAGTTTGCATACACTGATTATCATGAGCTGAGCCATCTAATTCTCGATCATCAAGACATTCATCGAGAAGCGCCATCATACGATCGCGTGACGTCTCCTTCATTTGTGCATATTCACAATCTTTAGACAGCAGATAGCCGCCAATCTCTTCACAAAGCTCAACATCTTCGCGGCAGCGCTCATTCATGCGCAAATGTGCGTCAATCATAAAGCGGCGCGCATCATCCAAAACGCCCGCAGCATATTCAAGCAATAATTCTTGGCTCTTATTTCCCAACACAGTTTCAACCATTAGCGATGCTCCTTACGACGTTGCATAGTGTTACTCTCAGAAGCATTTAGGGTTTTTCTTAACTTTTGCATGGCCAAGCGAATCCTTGATTTAACCGTCCCTAAAGGCAAACCCGTCTCGTCTGCAATTTGAGCATGAGGCTTATCTTCATAATAGGCTTTTTTGATAATACTGATTTGATCTGGTGACAGATCTTCTAAAGCCGAATCAATTTCTTGGCTTAGTTCCTGCGCATAGAATTGGTCAAAAACGGACGCGTCTTCGCTTTCTATTGCATTGAATTTTTCGGGTGGTTGCACTAAAAGGCGGCTATTTTTTCTAAAATAATCTGTACGCTTATTACGCGCAATGGTAAATATCCATGTACTCGCCGCGGCACGATCCGGCTTGTACAGTTCAGATTTTTGCCAGACCATAAGCATGGTTTCTTGCGCCAACTCATCAGCTTCATCAAGGCTCAAACCACCCTTCAGTAAATAAGACTTAATACGCGGCGCAAAATAATCGAATAGGGCCATAAACGCCGCCCTGTCTTTATTCTGCCCAACAGCAAGCAATAAAGCATCAAAGCTTTTCGGCGCCGCGCTTGCCCCCGCACGCAGCTTTTGCTTATCGGGTTGCGTTTTAGACATCACGCTATGTAGACCATCATTATCCATGACGCTATTATGATATGAAACAAACACGCAGGCAAAGCCTTTCTTAGTATTCAAGATATTACTCAAACTTATGCTTAATACGCACGCAGAAGCAAAACGGATCAGTTTTTACTTTATTATGTCCGATATTGTTGTTATATTATTATATAGGCATCTCGCTATGCCCTATTGGCTTTCTGCCAGACCTTCTGTATCTGTCCCAATTCATCACCTCATAAGAACGAATTTATCATGAAAAAAATTGCTCTACTCGCCTCTCTATTCCTTTTTACTGGCTTTTCTATGCCGGCTTTAGCCGCAGATACGGACCTAATCGGTCAATATGGCGATTGGTCAGCCCATAGCTATAAAGAAGACGGTCAGAGCGTATGCTTCATGGCAAGTAAACCTGCCGCCGACAAAGGCAACTATACGGTGCGCGGCGATATATTTGCGTTTATCACACACCGTAAAGCGGATGGCACTAAAAATGAATTTTCTTATGCGGCTGGCTACCCCTATAAAGTCGATTCAGAAGTAAAAATCAGCATCGATGGCAAATGGAATTTCACATTATTTACAGATGCTGAAAATGCGTGGACATCTGGCCCTAAAGAAGACCAAAAAATTATCGACGCAATAAAACGCGGCAGCAAAATGACCGTTATTGGCTACTCTAAGCGTGGCACAAAAACGACAGATACATTCTCGCTAAAAGGCTCTTCTAAGGCCTATGAAGCGATCAATAATGCTTGTGGCGTAAAAGGCTAAAGCAAAGATTGGGCTATGTTTTCATTTGGTAATAAAGACAAGCAAAAGAAAAAAGCTGAGGCGGCCGCGCAGAAAAACAGCGCAAAGTTACGCGCACAAGCTTTAGCTAATTCTCGTAAAGCGCGCGACGTCATCGGCGAAGACACGTTAGATGAGATTCGCGCCCAGCTTGAAGGCAAAGAGAATTCGCCCCTAGAGCAAGCACGCCGCCAAATTGACGCTGCGGACAAAAACCGCGTAACGGATAATCTTCGCTACATGATAGACGAAGATAAATCCTAATCATTCCCCCACCCCATTTCCGATATTTTTATTGACATATTATACGCGCCAATGTTATTTATGCTCGCTATATATTAAAAAAATCAAGCATTAGGCGTATTTATGAGCAATAAAAACTCAACAGCACAATTTCATTTCATAGCTAATCCAAGCGATGCTAAGTCGGTTGAATTACAAGAAAAAATGATTTCTAAATACGGACAGTCAACACAAAAGCAAGCCCCAACCATTTGCGCTATTGGTGGCGACGGATCACTGCTTTATGCATTGCGTGATGCCTTTCACAAAGCTGTGATCGGTCAATGTCGCGACGATAGTAATAGTGTTGGGTTTTGGATGAATCGCGTAAACCCTGAAGCCAATGACTTAGAAACAATGATTAACAACGCGCATCGTTATTTATTAAAGCCCTTACGCATTGATATCCTTCATAAAGATAAGACCCGCGCGATTAAATATGCTTTTACCGATGCCGCAGTAATGAGCAATAATGGTCAAGCCTCCCTTGTTCACCTCAAGGATTTAGATGTTGAAGGTAACGACCAGAGAATCATGGGGAATGGCCTGACTTTTGCAACGCCTTTTGGCTCTACGGCCAAAGCCTATGCCGAAGGCGGCAGCGCATTAGATTTATCACTCGCAGCTTTCATTCTTACGGGCAGCGCCGTTTGCTCACCGCTAAACTTTAAATCTTTTGTTTATCCAGAAGAGGCCAAGCTTTTGATTGAAATGAATCCGGAAAATGTCAAACGTGATCAACGCCTCGATATTGATGGTGTCACCTATATCGCCCCAAAAGGCACATCGGTCGCCAGTTTTGAAATCACCACAGATCAAGATAAAAGCGCGACCTTGCTGCTTGACCGCCCCGCACGCAGTGCCTTTAAAGCCCTAACGCGTGAGCTGTAAACCACAAAGACCCTGCATAAGCACCCCTCAACCCAAAGACTTTTTGACCTCGGATGATTATCCCTCTATTCTAAGCGCTGATATATGTATTGAAATAAAGACGCTATAAAAGACAATATAAACAGGCACAAATGATGAAGATCCTTATTCTCAACGGCCCTAATTTAAATATGCTCGGACTTCGCGATCCAGCCATATATGGCCACGAGACTCTTGCTGATATTGAAACGCTCTGCCGCAACGCCGTGCAAGATAAAGCCGAGAGCAGCATTGATTTTAGACAATCAAACTATGAAGGTGAGCTTGTCACATGGATTCAGCAAGCGCGCGGTACGTTTGACGCACTCATCATTAATGGCGGCGCTTATACACATAGCTCCGTCGCTTTGCATGACGCCTTAGAGCTGTTTGATGGTAAGATTGTTGAAGTGCATATCTCTGAGCCGAAAAATCGCGAAGCCTTCCGCCATTTCTCTTACATTGAGCCTTGCGCAGACCACCGCATAGCGGGCAAAGGCGCAAAAGGTTACGTTATGGCGCTTGAGTGGTTATCTACACAAAACTAAGATTCAGGGCCTACCATTAAGCTATGGTTGGTAAAAAATAAACGAGATTATTTGACATCTGCTTTAATATTCTATAATCAGATGCGATGGTTTCTAAACTACAAACAGGATAATGTTTGATGAAAATTAATACAGACGCAATTAAACAACTCGCTGAAATTCTTGACGACACGGGTCTTACTGAGATCGAAGTCGTTGATGGGGATCAAATGATTCGCATCAATAAAGGTGGCAACGTATATGCTAGCCAGCCACAAATGGCTGCGCCTGCACAAATGTACTCTGACCCAACAACACCACAAATCGCTTCAAAAGAGCTGCCTTCTGCTGATGTGTCTACACATCCGGGCGCTGTTTGTTCACCGATGGTTGGTACAGCCTATATGTCACCAGAGCCAAGCGCGCCGAACTTTATTAGTAAAGGCTCTTCAGTCAATGAAGGCGATACATTACTGATTATCGAAGCGATGAAGGTTATGAACCCGATTAAAGCACCAAAATCAGGCACGATCACACAGATCCTCATTAATAATGAGCACCCTGTTGAATTTGGTGAAGTTCTGGTTGTTATTGAATAGTCGCTATTTTCAGCCGTAATAATTTTAATAAATAAAACATAAGTGTTACAGCATGTTCAAAAAAATATTAATCGCTAATCGTGGTGAAATCGCGCTGCGTATCATTCGTGCTTGTCGCGAAATGGGTATTCAATCTGTCGCCGTACACTCAACGGCTGATGCGAATTCAATGTCCGTTCGCTTGGCCGATGAATCAGTTTGTATTGGCCCTCCAGCCAGCAAAGACAGCTATTTAAATATTGCGGCAATCTTAACAGCGGCCACCGTTACGGGCGCTGATGCGATCCACCCTGGATATGGCTTTTTATCAGAAAGCGCTGAGTTCGCGCGTATGGTAGAAGAACACGGTTTTGTCTTTATTGGCCCTAAAGCTGAGCATATCGACCTTATGGGCGATAAAGTTACAGCCAAACAAACGGTTCAAGCCCTTGGCTTGCCGGTCGTACCGGGCTGTGAGGGCGCATTGGAAAGCGCTGAGCAAGGCATAGAATTTGCGAAAAAAGCGGGCTATCCTGTCATCATCAAAGCGGCCTCAGGCGGCGGCGGTCGTGGCATGAAAGTTGTTGAACGTGAAGAAGATTTCGCTGAGCAATATTCAACAGCGCGCTCAGAAGCCGCAGCCAATTTTGGAGATGACACGGTTTATGTTGAAAAATATCTAGGCCGTCCACGCCATATTGAAATTCAAGTCTTTGGTGACGAACATGGCAATGCCATACATTTAGGTGAGCGCGATTGCTCCCTACAACGCCGCCATCAAAAAGTCCTTGAAGAAGCCCCTTCGCCTATTCTTACTGAAGAACAGCGCCAAGCAATCGGTCAATTATCTGCTGACACCATTCGTAAAATGGGCTATCGCGGTGCAGGGACGATTGAATTTCTTTATGAAGACGGCGAATTCTTCTTTATGGAGATGAATACACGTATTCAAGTTGAACACCCTGTAACGGAAATGATTACTGGTGTTGATCTTATTCAAGAACAAATCCGCGTCGCCGCAGGTGAGCCACTTTCAATCAATAAAGACCGCATTCGTTTCCGTGGTCACGCCATTGAATGTCGTATCAATGCGGAAGACCCTGATACATTTATGCCAAGCCCTGGTACAATCACACAATTCCATTGCCCAGGCGGCCTTGGCGTACGTTTTGATAGTGCCGTTTATAATGGCTATAAAATTCCGCCATATTACGATTCAATGGTTGGGAAGCTCATCATTCATGGTCGCAACCGCGAAGAATGCATTAATCGTGCACGTCGCGCCATTATGGAGACTGTAATTGATGGCGTTAAGACCACTTTGCCGCTGCATGAGTGGATTCTTAGCCAACCAGAATTTATTAGTGGTGATTACACTATTCAATGGCTTGAGAAAAAACTCGCTGAAAAGCAAGCTGGCGAATAAGCCGCCTTCTTAAAACCTAGACAAAATATAAAAGACGCTGAATTTTAGCGTCTTTTTCTTTGGCTTTTTTTTGAGATCGTTACTTTAAGCGGTGATGGATTTCTGTTTGCTGCCACAGTTCATGCTTAAGTGCGCCTTGGTTATCCCAATCGCCTTGTGCTATCCAATCAGCGAGGGCAGCGGCGACATTCGGAAAACAAACTTTTGCCGCCTTTTTTTCTTGCAGCCAATCAGCAATAATACCGCCGTCAAGGCGCGCCATGCCGCGCCCATAGCCTAAATATTCTAAAGCGCGCATATTAGACACTTGCTCTATCTGCCCCTCTAGCGGCTTAACCAGAAGCTTACGTCCCAAATGGATCATCTCAGAAGGGGCGACAAAACCTGCATTGGTTATCAACCCTTCACAGCGCGCCATATCTTGCTTAAAAGTCACGGGCGATTTAGGTTTTAAAACAAGCCCCTTATGGCTCGTAGCATCAAAACTCTGAATATCTTGGTGATAAATGTGAAATTCATAGCCATGTGCCAATGGTGATAAAAGCGAGACAACATCATTCAAATCTTCATGGCCAAGATACACGAGTATCATACCTTTTTCAGGCGCATCAGCGATTGGCGCATCAAAAATAGGCGGTAAAATATTTTGACCAAAATCATTCCAGTGCAAACCAAAACTATTTTTAACGGGGGAATACGCTTGCGTTACCATGGCCAGTTGCCATGGGTTTATTCCCGCAGGCAATGAGTGATGGAACGCATATTGATGAGCTATACCAAGATGAGGGGCTTTACGCCACCGCGCCGCAAGAGAAGTCACGGGCTCAAAATCAGTAATGATCAAATCGTAATCATGAACAGGTAAATTAGCCGCATCTTTAAAGAGCTTCTTTAAACTATGTTGACCACAGATCATTTCTTTAGCGCTATCGAAGAAATCAATGCCGCCTTGGCTTTGCTTAATAACAAGGCCATCACGCGTCGTGAAATCAGGAAAAGCATCCATGTTTTTATAATACTTAGCGGCCCGCCCAGAAAATAAATACGAAAGGGATAGGTCGTCTTTTGCCGTTAGACGCGGCGCTAATGCGCGCCCACGTGAAGTATGGCCATCACCCGTACCGTTAATACCATAAAGAATATCCATAACGAGTCCAATTTCCCCTTAATTGAGATCAAACAGACAGTATCAATTTAACTTTGTGCGCTCAAGGTCTTTATGCGTACGGAACTTAATACTGGATTTTTATTTTATCTATGCGTACCCTTATGGTTAATAAAACAAATAAAACGATAAAATCATGACAGAGACCAAACCAGAACAAGCCAATATCTTACGCAGCGCACCAATCCCGATAACAACCCCGCGCCTTATTTTGCGCCCACCGCAAAGCGGTGATGGGGCTGAGCTCACTTGCGCCGTTCAGGAAACTTGGGACAGTTTAAATCAGTGGATGCCATGGGCCGCAGATCAAGATGCCGCAACAGAGGATTTTTATGAGGGCTGGGTGCGCGAGGAAGCCGCTTTGTTTCTACGCCGTGACAATCTGGGCTTCTTGGCCTTTGATCGTGACACAGGGCGCTTAATTGGCTCTACAGGCCTTCATCGAATAGATTGGAGCCTTGGTAATTTCGAAATTGGGTACTGGGTGCGCCAAGACGAGCAAGGTCAGGGTTACGCCACAGAAATCGCCAATGCTTTAACGCGCTACGCATTTCAAGCTTTAAACGCACGTACCGTATTGATTGGACATTCTGAGGGTAACAATAAAAGCCGTAGTGTCATTCAGCGTTTAGGTTTCACCTCAAGTGGATTCATGCCGAACTCTACGCGCTTACCTGCTGGCGATGTCGTACATGATCATATTTATTTCCGTACAGATATAACAGGTTTGGCAGATTTAGACGTCTCTTGGCCAGATGAGGCTAACAACAATGAGCAATAAGACGATAGAAATAAAGCGCTTAACTTTAGAAAATTGGCCTGACTTGAAAATTATACGGCTCGATGCCCTCAAAAGCGACCCGCTTGGTTTCTTATCATCTTACGCTGTGGACGTAAAAAAACCTGACTTACACTGGCAGCGCAGCTTTGAAAACGCTGAAAAAGCTATATTTGGCGTTTATGATGGCACGGATATTATAGGCATGGGCGGCCTGCACCCAGAAAAAGATACGCCGCGCGCCGCGCGATTAGGGGGCGGCTATATAAAATCCGCCTATCGCGGCCAGGGACTTGGTGGGCAGCTTTTGCAAATACGCATAGACTGGGCGCGCGCATCTGGACTCTATGATGCGGTTTATGTCTCGCATCGTCAAAATAACGCCGCATCACAAGCCATGATCAGCAAAGCAGGCTTTGCCCACATCAAAACGCAAGAGATTGCCTGGCCTGACGGGCGCATGGATAATGAAATGATTTACCGCTTAACGCTTTAAAATAAAGGCTTAGGCTAAAATTAGATTACTGTTGATGGGCAATCAGCTCTAAGTCAATACCAATCATCTGACTTACCCATTCAGCTTTGCCATCTGAGCCTTGGCCAATACCATATGCCAAGCGATCAATTTCAAAGGCTGCTTTGACCGTAACAGGCTCGATAGCTAAATCACTCACGGTAAAGCTAAAGCTGATTGGCAAGGTCACATCACGCAAAGTGAGGGCGGCTTCGGCCTGATAAGTGCCGTCTGCATTATCCAAAATCTCGGTTGTTTCAAAATGCGCCTTTGGATGATTTTCAACATCAAACCAGTCAGCGCTCGGCAGCGTGCCATCAAACATTTTATTACCCGTCTTGGCTTCACTCAGTGTGAACTCGGCTGTTATCAGGCTCTGCTCTAAATCTGTGGGATCAAAGTGAACCTCGCCTTGCCATTCTTGAAATTCACCACGGAAAGCATTCCCTGCATGGGCAGCTGAAAAATAAACATGGCTTTGCGCATAATCAATCTGATGCGTTTGCTGGGCGTGCTGGCCTTGCTCAGCATGGGCAATATGTTGCCCCAAGCCGAACAGCATTGATAGGCTAAATAGACCAACCGCACAGGCGCGTAAAAATAGCTTATTTTTCATTCGCGATATCCTTTTCTTTCACCCACCACATACGGGTTAAGATGTTTTCTTTATCAAAGACAAAATGCTTAATCACAGCGCCAATATGTGCGGCAATCAATATTAAAAACGCAATCATACCGATGAAATGCACCCATTCCGCGCCCTCATGTATGGGCTTATTGCCCTGTAGGTTCGGAATATGCGGCCATTCAAACAAATTAAACACTATTGTGGGCAAGCCATAAGAGCTCGATGACACAATAAACCACCCCGATACAGGCATGATAATCATCATGGCATATAGGCCAAAATGCCCTAATTTCGACGCGATACGTTCATAACGTGGGAAAGTCTCTGGCAGTTTCGGCGCCTGCCCAATAAAGCGCCAAATAATGCGCAATAAAGCCGCGATCAACAAAATAACGCCGCCTGATTTATGCCATTGATAAAGGTTAAATTTAAGCGCTTGTTCAAGCCCCTCGACATAGCTCATCGTCAAGCCACTGCCGAGCATCATAAAGAAGCCGATAGCCATCACCCAATGCAGGGTAATGGCTACGCTATTATATCGTTTTATTTCTGTGTTTTCAGACATTATTCAGCTTTCATAAATTCAACTTCTATCGACAAGCTTACATCATCGCCGATCGTTGGTATATACGTATCCATGCCCCATTCAGAGCGCTTCACAACGCCGCTTGCAGAAAAACCAAGCATTGGCTTTTGGCTAAAGGGATGCTGCGCCATCGCGCCGTTAAACGTAACAGCAAGCGGTAGAGCTTTGGTCACACCCAAAAAGGTCAAATCACCATGCATTATGCCTGTTGTTTCACTGGTTTTTTCAATTGACGTTGAAACATAAGTGATTTCAGGAAATTTCACCGCATTAAACCAGCCGCTATCTTCGGCCAATTTTTTATCAAAATCTTCTTTTTCAAGATAAGGATAATCTGTTTTAACTGAAGCTGGGTTTACCACGGCGCTTAATGTGCTGTTTTCTAAGTTCTTAGGATCAAAATTCAGGTCAGCTTTAACGTCACTAAAACGCGCCGTATAATTAGATAGCCCCATATGGGACACTTTCCATGTTAGGCTTGTGTGACTTTGCTCAGCCTGATAAAGCCCTGCGGGCATAACATTATAAGCGGTTTGTGCCTGCGTTAGGCTGCAGCTGCTCAAGATCACAGCAAAAGTCATTATAAATACATTAATCTTCATTATTCTGTCTCCAGTTTATGTTTATTTCGATAGTGATTTAAAGTGTTACGCGAAAAAGAAAAGCCCCTTTTACGCTAAAGCCTTTGCCGTTTGTATAAATTGCATAAGGGACGCTTCAAGCATTTGAATTTGAGCCGCATCACTCAGCGCGCCATCTTCATCAAAAGCTTTAAAACCAAAAGAAATCGCTGCTTGATTAGGAATGACCGTCACGCCAATATTCCCCAGCATCATACGCAGCGGCACTAAACCGCGCAAACCGCCCAGAGCACCGGGGGAGCTTGCCGCCAAAGCCGCAACTTTTCCCTTAAAGGCAATAAGGCCCGCTTCACCTTCTTCATGTGGGCGCGAAATCCAATCCAAAGCATTCTTCAAAAGCGGCGAAAAAGAGCTGTTATATTCAGGTGAAGCTATGAAAAATCCGTCATGTTCAACAAAGAGTTTCTTTAATGCTCTCGCCGCCTCAGGCAAACTTTCCGCTGCTTCAAGGTCGCCATCATAAATCGGCATTACAAAATCTTTTAAATCGATAAACGTCACTTCAGCGCCTAAATTTTCAGCTTGTTTCGCTGCAAATTTAGCCAGTTTTTTATTGATAGATTCAGCGCGCGCACTGCCCGCAAGAAATAGTAGTTTTGGCATTTATACTCTCCTAAATTTCATTAATTATATGTTTTTGGCACATCAATCACAACGACTTCCGCGTTCTTAATCGCCTTAATTTTCAAAGCCTGTATCTTAGTGACCTCAAGGCCATCACCTGTGTTAAAAACCTGCCCATCAATTTCTATTTCGCCTGCAGAGACCAATATATAGGCTTGTACATTAATCGGGTGAGTGATCACCTGCCCTGCCTTCAAACGCCCACCATATATGCGCGCATCTTGGTGAATATACAATGCGCCCTGCATACGATCTTCTTCAAAGCCAGAAACCAATAAAGTCAGTTTATCTTTCGCATAATCGCGCGGGAAATCCATACTGTCCCATTGCGGCTTAACGTTTTTCTGGCGTGGGTTAATCCAGATTTGAAATAAGGTCGTATCCTTATTTTCCAAGTTAAATTCAGAATGGTAAATGCCTGTGCCCGCACTCATCACTTGAACATTGCCCGCCTCAGTGCGGCCAACATTACCTTGTGAGTCGCGGTGGGTTATTGCACCTTCCCGTACATAAGTAATAATCTCCATATCCTTATGCGGGTGCGTATCAAAGCCGCCACCCGCATTAATTATATCGTCGTTAATGACGCGCAATGCACCAAAGCCTAAACGCTTTGGGTTTCTATATTCACCAAAACTAAAGTGATGGCGCGCATCAAGCCAACCAAAATCATGATGTCCAAGGTCTTTATAAGGATAAGATTTAATCATGTTTACTGGCCTTTCTGCCAACCGTTAACTCTATAGCCTCCAGTATACACGGCGCATAAAATTTGATAATATGCTTATATTGAATTTAATTAATTCCATTAGGTTGACAATATTATGGATCAAATATCACGCATCGGCATTTTTATTGCCGTCGTTAAAAATGCAAGCTTTGCCGGCGCGGCGCGTGATCTTGGCATCACAAGCTCTGCCGTTTCTAAGCAAATTCAAAATTTGGAACATGAATTACAAGTCAAGTTATTAAACCGTACAACCCGCAAAGTATCCGTCACTGAAGAAGGCGCGATTTTCTTTGACCGCGCCGGGCGCGCTTTGGACGACATACAAGAAGCGCAAGAACATATACAAGAACGCAAAGCCTGTCCGAGCGGCTCCTTAAAAATCAGCCTGCCCCTTAGTTTTGGGCTTCAATATTTAGGGGCGGCCATTACTAGCTTTGCCCTGCAATACCCAGAAGTCGAACTTGATGTAAGTTTTGATGATCGCATTGTTGATATAATCGGCGATGGCTATGATTTATCGGTCAGGATAGCCAACCTAAAAAACTCCACCTTAATTGCGCGGCGATTAGCCTCTTGCCCGATAATCCTCTGCGCTAGTCCAAGCTATATACAAAAACATGGCGCGCCCACACACCCGCGCGAGCTGGCCGCGCATAATGTTCAAGCCTACACGCATCATACAGGCCCTCATGAATGGCGCTATAAAGACCCGAATGGCAAAGAAGGTCATGTGAGTTTAAAAGGCTCGTTTAAAAGTAATTCAGGCGATATGCTCTGTGCAGCGGGCTTAGCAGGGATTGGCATTGCAATATTGCCCGTATTTTATGTCGCAGAACATCTGGAGAAAGGGGATTTAATCCCTCTTCTGCAAGGTTACGAGACATGGCCCAACCGCGACATTCAAGCCGTCTTCCTCCCTAACCGCTATATATCGACGCGGCTGCGCTTATTTGTTGATCATTTAACGAAGACCTGCCAGTCCCTGCCTTGGGAAGCTTAAGAACTGCGTTGCCATAGGCATATAACGTATGTCACGAAGATCTCCCGTCGTACCGAACGACGATAGACTCGCATAAGCTCCCCTAACATAAAAACCCCTAACATAAAAACCATAGATGAATAACGACACCCAGAGAGCATAACGGCTTTGAAATCCGCCCTTAAGGTTAGCCTCCCTGCCCTTAGTACCTCTGTGAGGAGAAGTGCACATATGCTATAATATATAAATATACAGCCTACGACATATAGTGCCGCCTCACAAAAAACAGCCTGACTACTCTTCATATGAGAACGAAGACATAAGCAAAAACCACCTACACCAACAATATCAAAAAAAAAAAAAACAATAGGAAAAACTCAATGCTGCGTAAACTTACAATCAAACATAAAATTTATATTTTAGCGGCTTTTGGCGCTGTTCTGGCTCTATTAATCGCAGCAGGGTCACTTTACTCTATAAATACAATCGGCAAGAAGCTTAAGCAAATAGCAGAAGAAAACATCCCCTTAACCACGGTGGTCACGACCATAACAATCCATCAGCTAGAACAGGCCATTCTATTTGAACGCGCGACGCGCTTTGCTGAGTTAATGAGAGGAAATGCTAGCGCCGCTAAACATTACAAAGCAGACACTGCAGCTTTCATAACCTTGACCCACCAAGTTGACGCAGAAATTATCTCTGCTGAAGAGATGATCGCCTCTTTAATTGAGCACGAAACGAAAAACGGCGATTCCCCAAAGGTAATTGCAGAGTTCCAACATGTTTTTTCTATTTTGAAAAAAATAGAAAAAGAACATAAAGAATTTGATCATCAAGCAGAAAGTATTTTTAAACTGTTCGAACAAGGAAGAGTTCAAGACGCGAGAGCTTTGGCCGAAAAAACTGAAGTCATTGAAGAAAAACTCAATCATGAGCTCGTGGCACTCCAGCATGAGCTTGACCAGTTCACCGTAGAATCAGCTAAAGATGCCGAGCATTTAGAAAAGATGTTACTAAACATACTCTTCCTTACCAGCTTAATCTCGACAGCCATATTTCTTGTCGTCGCAACATTAATTGTGCGCGGTATCATTAAACCGCTTCTGGCAACAAGACATTACGCCGAAGAGTTATCTAATGGCAATCTAGATATAGATCAACCCATCCATAAAAGCCAAGATGAAATTGCTGACATGATGGCCGCTTTAACTGTGTTCAAAGCCAACGCCATCGAAGCCAACAACTTAAGACATCAACAAAAAGAACAAGAAATTGCAGCCGAGCATGACAAACGTCAAGCGATGCAAGAGCTTGCCAATAGCTTTGATTTACAGGTCGGTGGCGCTATCGGTTCTTTAGCTTCGGCCGCGACAGAGCTACAATCTACAGCAGAAAGTATGAAACGTGTCGCCGATGATACAAGTAGCTCTAGCGCTACGGTCGCTGCCTCTTCAGAGGAATCCAGTGTCAATGTCAATACGGTTGCATCGGCCATGGAAGAAATGTCCGCCACAGCCGCTGAGATTGCTCTACAGGTCACACTGGCTAAAACAAGGTCAAATGACACAGCAAGAGATGCACAAACCGCCAATGACACAGTTGGCAACCTAAATCAGCTCGTCGAAAACATTGGTGAAGTCGTTGAAGCCATTCAAGACATTGCAGAACAAACCAACTTGCTTGCGCTTAACGCAACAATCGAAGCTGCGCGGGCTGGTGAAGCCGGAAAAGGTTTTGCTGTTGTTGCTGATGAAGTGAAGAAACTCGCTACGGAAACAGCAAAGAAAACTGACGAAATTAATGTGCGAATTACAGAAATAAAAGGGGCAACAACCGATTCCGTCACAGCAATGGGGCGCATCATTCAGAATATATCCGAGATTGATCAGTCAGTAACAGGTGTTTCTGCCGCTGTAGAAGAACAAAATGCCACAACGGAGGAGATAACCAGAAGTATTTCTGAGGCCTCCCAAGGTGCGCAAGATGTTTCACAGATCATTATTGATGTACAGAAAGGCGCAGAAGAAACGGGCTCATCAGCCGATACCGTTCTTGTGGCAGCAAATGAAGTCTCGCAGCTTTCAGAAAACCTTAAAGCATCTGTCGATAGCTTCCTTGAGACAATCAGAACCGACAATAAAGACTAGAACGGCTTAATTGTCACAGCTGAGTAACTCAAAACACTCTATTTAAATATGCTTACGGTCGCGATAACACGCGTCCGTAAGCTGATTCTAGACCACGACAAAAAGCCTAAATATAAATTTAGACAAAACGGACAAGACTTTAAATTTTAGGAGGAAAAGTGGTGCCGCAACCAGGAGTCGAACCCGGGACCTGATGATTACAAATCAACTGCTCTACCAACTGAGCTACTGCGGCTTACCTAGATATCTATTATAATCACACCGTTTAAACTGGCGAGATCACAATCTGATGAGCTGCATATTAGCTACTTCTTCTCAAATGTCAAAAATTTTTTGCATGAAAATGCATTTTTTTAAAAAATCTTTTTTCTACAAGGCGGTACAATGCCGCTAGATTTGATTTATTAAGCTTTTCTAAGGTATAATGAGTGGGTTAGTAACAAATAAAATAGTCTGTGTGGTTTAGATGATTCACGATATAAACGTCGCCCTTAGCAAACAAGACTATTGTAGCCTTGCCGCACTCGCGGCTGATTTTGCCAATAAGGATACAGGCCACGCCATCATGTCGGCGACTAGCGCCCAAAATACAGGCTTTGATTTTGACTTTATTGATCTGGTGCAGTATTTATCTGACGGCGCGCTTGATGAAGTGCCATGTATAGGCTTATTCCGTCGCTATTTATTAATAGAAAAAGGCTATGAGAAATGCGGTCATTTCTTTAAAGCGCGTCTGGCTGAATTTGACCATATTATGCCCAAGAACAAAGTCATTGATTTTGGTTATAATCACTTACATGCCCGCATGATACGCGAATCAAGTCCCACGGCAGAAAATTTAATACAGCTTCTGCGCCAAGAAGCCGCTTTTCAGTTCTTTCACGGCATGGCTTGTCCCGCTTATCGGGAGATCCAATTATTCGATCTGATTTCAAAAATTATTCCTTCTGGGCACGCGCTTGATTATGCGAGCGCCAATGCGGATGTTGGTTTATATGCCGCTTTGCATGGCTATACGATCACCACCGCGCAAGTAAGCGGCCCAATGGTTGAGGCCTTAAAGAAACGTTTTCGCTTACGAAAACTGAGCACGGAATTATTGCCCATAGAAGAGCATTGCCCGATTCCTGAGCTTAAGACGAATCACTTTGAGATGATCTTTGCCAATAACAGCTTGCAAGAAACCAACGATCCGCTGTCTCTATTGGAAGAATTTCGGATCGCCTTAAAAAGCAAAGGCGGTTTAGTTATCAACCGCTACCCTTTTGAAATAGCGCATAATAGCTTGGTTATAGATACAGCAGGCCGACGCAAAGCAATTCAAAATTATATCGCGGCACATTTCGAGCCAAGCTCCATTGCCGGTGTTTTTAAGAAAATTTAGCTAAAATACACCTCAACTTTAATATTATGTAAAGTCTAATTTGCTATGATTTAATGAGGGTGTGAGAACCAACAATAATTAAGTACAAAGAACCAAAGCTATAAAGCTATATAGTCCTTTCAATGTTGGCGCATTTATCGTGCCAAAGCATTGGCTAAACCTCACCCCCTGTTTAAAGCTATGATGTTTTACTGATTTTAGCACGACGCACATAATGACGTCGCGATTAATCACAAAAAAGTAAGCGCATAGCCATTGGGTACAAGGGTAGTATGATATGGCAGATGTAAACGGCACAGAAAATGCTGATTTCATTCGATTTATAGGCAGTCTTCAAAATTTAACCTTCACTATGGTTAACCCCTATAGTGGGGAATCTCTTGAAATTGACGCGGAGTTTTTGGTCAACTCACAAAGCTATGATGGGCTTGGTGGGTTTGATTATTTGATGCTCGGCAATGCAGGGGACGCCTTATTTCTTGATGGCTCTTCACGTGGCGGCGATGTTGAAACAATTGACCGTGCCCGATCAATTCAAAGCATAGAATTTATTATTGCTGGCGATGGCGGTGATATCGTTAACCTTGCCAGTTATATTAACACGCTGAGTGATATACGCATTGATGGCGGCGGCGGCGGTGATATTTTATGGACCAATCAAGGCGATGATGTGGTCTCTGGCCATGATGGTAATGACCATATAGTAACAGGCGCAGGTAATGATCACCTTAAGGGCCTTAATGATGATGATTACCTTAATGGCGGCATAGGCTCTGACCTTCTTGAGGGCGGGCGTGGTGACGACCAACTCAAATACACGGCCGATGGCCTCTGGTCAGCGCAGGACGCATTAGCGGCCGATCTGGGGCATGTAGACGGGCTTTACAGCCTAACAGGCCTCAACCAAAGCTATGATAGCTTTCGCGGTGATGATGGTTACGATGTACTGATATTAACTGAAGGCAGCGATGCCTTATTAATTACAGATTTCAACACGCCTCGCCATAGCAACTCGGCCGGTGATCGCTTGAGTGGTATAGAGCGCATAGATGCTGGCGCAGGGGATGATGTTATTGACCTCGCCAATAGCAATATTTACGATGAAAACATTGAGATTTATGGCGATGACGGTGATGACTTCTTGCGCTCTGGCACAGGTGATGACCTGCTTTATGGTGGCGAAGGAAACGACATGCTCTATGGCGGTGCTGGCCATGACATATTATATGGCGGGCATAATGAGGGCGGCATTGAGGTTTTAGAACATCTGTTTAACGATGCCATAGTTTTCCCTGAATTACACGAGCGTCAAAACATAAAAAACCTACTCTCTCCGGGTGATCCTGCGCTTGGGATAAGCGCGGGGGATTTATCTGTTGAATATAGCACAACGGCGACCTTTACCTTCCAAGAATCAGGGGCAGGCTATCGCAACACATTAGGGTTTTATCGTATCAATCATGTTGATGGCACAATTGAAGGCGTTGAAATCGGCTTTGCTAATGTCAAAGCTTACCAAGCTGGCACAGGCTACACCGTCAACTTACCCGGCGCGCCAGATAGTGATTTTGGCTTTTTCATCATCGCCAATGGCTATACGCGCAATCAAAGCTATAACGGACTTGATATGCAAGGAGATCATTTGCAATTCATCTATGATTATGGGGGTGAGAATGAGCGCGCCGCGAGCATTTTTGATGATGGCGATGATATATCTCTCATCTATGATGATGGCACAGCCACGGCGGTAAACCTGAAAGGCGAAGTTTACCACACAACAGATCGCGGCGGTGATACGGCGCTTAATAAAGACGAAGCCGATCATGTTATCTCTGGTGTATTAAATGAAGAGGATTCCTCCATCTTACGGATTGGTTTTGAAGACCTTAAAAACCTTGGCGATGCCGATTATAATGATGTGGTGTTTGATTTAGAAATAGCCGGTCAGACCATCGATACCAGCGAACAGGGCAATGACACATTAGTCGGCGGCGCGGGCGACGATCAGCTGTATGGCGAAGGCGGCGATGATGTACTGGTTATGGGCGAAGGCGCGGATATAGCTTATGGCGGCAGTGGCCGTGATATTTTTGCCTTTGATGTACTGGATAATGCGCTAGATGTGATTGGCGATTATAACCGTTTCGGTGATGTAGACATAATTGATATCTCCGCCATATTAGAAGGCTATGACCCCCTTAGCGCTGCGATTGAGGACTTCGTACAGTTAAGCAATAATGACGCAGGTGACACATTACTTGAAGTCCATAACGGCACAGCGTTTATGGCTGTCGTACAAATCACCGGCGGTACCGGCGATACAACTTTACAAGACATGATTAGCGACGGCAGTCTGATTGTTGATCACGCGTAAGAAGAATACCTTTAATAGAAAACACGAAGAAAAGCTCTACTTTTTCACTTTACCTAATTTTAATCTTATTGCGCTATTTTACATTAATAAGGTTGGGGGATGAAGATTGAGTGAGCTTAAAGAGAAAACCAAAAAAAATATTCATGATATTGAATATGGTTGGTGCCACACAGATCATAAAGAGGGTTTAGAAATCCGCACTGGTTTTCGCGAAGCCGATTACATGAATGATGAACCTTTTGCCAGCTCAGTAAAAAAAATGCTGAAACAAATGGGACTACCGCAGCCTCGCCAAAAGCAAGTGTTCAGAGGCACCCACCACGATTTACTTTTCCTCGATAGCCACGGCGTTGTTGTGCGTATTGGCCCAACAGACGTCACCGACCTTATTCACCCTGCTATTATTCAACCGCTTGGCTGGTTAGACGACACTGAAAATAACATTTCAGTGGCGATTTACCCAGGAATTGAGCTCTCAACGAAGTTTGAAAACCAACAATATGCAGCAGAATCAATATCAAGGCTAGAGGCGAGCTTGAGACAATCAGGTCAACGCAGTCATGATATAAATCAAGGAAATACAGGCATTGTACGTATATATAAAGATGGCCAAGAAAAAGCCTTATCTATTCTTTTAGATCCCGACAATCGATTTAATGGCACTAATATATCAAGCGAAGAAGGCGATGCCTTAAAAAATATTCGCTCTAATGCCCAGTCCTCTCAAAACAACACGCGGCGTTCTGGCGTTATGGAAGACGCAATAAACGGCATATCTGAACTCGTCCATGATATGAGTGATTGGAAAGATGTTTTTTTGCTACATCAACCCTTACGAACTAAGTTTTGGTTAGCCCAGCGCAGCACAGCGAACGGATCAACTCAAGATCCGCTTTATATGCAGCAATTTTGGAATGAGTGCAAATTCCTAACAGAAAAACCAAAAAGTTATATCGTCCATAAATATACTGAATATGAGAACGAAAACGGCGTAATGATATCACGTTACGAGAAAAAATTCATAAACGGGGCCAGTCTATATAAACCATGGACGGGCAAAGATGCTGATCAAAAGCCAAAGATCATCATACCGCCGCATAAGCAAAAAATGCTCGATCGCGTAAAAGACAACCCGCAAGCTGTAGAAAAAATTCATGAGTTATTTTTAAGAAATGACCAATTCCTAAAACAAATTGTAAAGGCGAATTTAGAGTCTTTAGAATGCCTACCTGAAGATATACAGCGTCGTGTGGATTTACATTTATTTCGCTTGCAACAAGATCCAAGATTTTCCAGCACCCTTCCTATAGATGTTTTGGAAGATAAAGACATACAAGAACAATTACTGCATAGCTACGAAGAAAAAACAATTCAGATTAGCGACATTCCAAAACCACTTTATTCATCATCATCTTTTATATATGCGCTCATCGCTAAACGCCCCGAGCAGTGCTTAGAAATCTTCTCTGTTCTGCCCAAAGAGACAATAGGCATTATCCTTGATGAAACACTGGGAAATCGGCGCGTAACAGGAGTCTGGGACTTCCTTTACCGCCAACCAGCTCTATTCTCTCAACTGCCTCTGGTTTTTCAAGAATCTGAAGCTTTCGTTACCAGAGCGCTTGGCTGCGGGGTCCCTTATCAAGACCTTGCAGAAGATATGCGCAATAAAGACCCTATCATCAAAGCGGCCATGATCGCGGCACTAGAAGACGGTCAATACATCACCAACAATAATATAACCAAGTACATCCCACAGCATAAGCAGTCTGTAATCGGGGAAGTCTATAAATCGACTGAATACAGAAAAAAACTCCTACATGGCCTCGCCATAGAGCGTTACACTTACGACGACATCCCCAAAAGCATGCGTGAAGATAAAGGCTTTATGAAGATCGCCCTTGAAGAAGTACCGAACATATACAATCAACTACCAACATACTTAAAACATGATCATGAAATAATCAAACAAGCATTAAGTGGAAACGTCGATGACATTATGGGTGCCTCTTTATTTCAAGCTATCCCCTCAAAAGAATTAGAAGCATTCAAAACGTTTTTATTAAGCGATGAAATTTCTTATAAATATATTCACGCAATGTACTACGATATTTTCAAGTACCAAAAACTACCAGATTTTATGCAGTCAAATGAAACATTTGCTTTAAAGGCTCTAGAAAAGGATACAGATGTCTACCAAGTAATGCCTGAATCCATGAAACAAAATGAAAACATTGCACGATTTGCCTTAATTGAAGACATAGAGAGAGATCACAATATAATAAGATACCTGCCCGAATCTTTACGATTCAACAGAGGATTCCTAGAAAGTGTCGCCTTGCAATCGCCCAAAATTCTTCAAAATGAAGCTTTTTTAAAATACTTTAATAAGGCGGAATATAAACGAGAGTTAAAAGATCTTATTTCTGTAGACAAGTGGTTTGGAAATAAAACGCTTAAAGCTGATTTTAACCACCATTTAGAACAAGCCATTGATGACCTAGCACAAAAAGAAGGACATCGCGCAGAAATACAGCGTGATGGCTTAACCTATGAATGGGTGCTCAATGCTTCCGCGGCAAAAATTCAAGAAAAAGATAATAACGTTCTCTATAATTATGCCGGCACGGATAGCTCCGACCTACTCATCTATAAAGATGCGATAATCATAAACGGCCACTATAATTCAGGCAATAAAGTTGATGTGTTCCGACTAAAGCAGCCATAGATTCAGGCTATTTAAATTTAAATACTCTGGCTGTGTAATTGACATAGCGGCAAAAACCGAGCAGTATCGAAAAATAAATTCACATGTTAATTTTTCGAGCACGGACAAGGATATTTGCCCTTCATTACAAATCTGAACACACTTATCGACACCTATATCGCGGATCCTTCTTCCATTACGATTGAAGATATCAAGCCCCTTATCCGCTATATTGAACAGCATTCTATAGCCATTCCCCCTCATTTAAATGCGCGCCTACATAAACAAGGCGAAACATTGCCCGCTTCGACCCTCAGCGCGACGCATTTTATTCGTGGCAACTCAAGCGGACTGGGAAAGACATCCATTGTGACCATCGGCGTTCATGGTAATGAAATTTATGCGGGCGCAATATGTGCCTTAGAAATTCTCAAAGCGCAAAAACAGAACAAGCTTGAAGGTAACGTCGTTTTACAGCTTGGTAATGTTAAGGCCATAAATGGTTTTCTAAACAGTTATGACTCCATGCAGGATTTCAGCGAGCGTGCAGGCTGGCGCGCCACATATGGCGATCAACTCGGCACGCACCAAGTGACCTTGCCCTCAGGGCAAATCCTGAGCATTAAGGACGATATGAACAGACCCCTGCGCAATGCGATGTTTTTGCCGCGCGGTCAAAGTCCAAATATCGACCGTAGCCAAGAAATTGTCTGGACAGCCCGCGCTGTTGAGCAAGGCTTATTGCCTGATCACAACAATATTTTAAGCCCAAGCAGCCAAAGCACTGATATTGGCTTTATTATCCATCCACACACATCGCGCTCGCCCAATGGCATCACCAATTTAAGCATCCCGCCGCGCTGTTTAACCGCGCTCAAGCAAGGCACGCTTGGTAGGCCTTTTATCCATACACCAAGCTATATGATGAATATTATTAACTGGAGCGGTCATGGCCTTGGCGGGGCTGACCATACAACAATGAGCGATTTAATTGCACAAAACATCAATGCGCAAGCGTTAATCGTTACGGTCGAGCTTGGTAACCATGAAGATGTCAAAACGCCGCAAGCACCGTCTTTAATTAATACCGCGCAAATATTTACAGCAGGCCTGCTGCAAACCACAAAAATGGTCGCGGCTGATTTCTTAAAGACAGCTTATAATAGCAAGGCGCATAAACATGAATTTACAGTCTATAAGGCAGATCCAGTTTGCATTTCACTGAAAGAATTTGATGGGTTCGCGGCGCTCAAATCGGGCGATATACTCTACCCCGTGCGCGCCATGGATGCCGCTGAACGTCAAAGCTTATCACTGCTAGAGATTAGCCATGAAGTCATTTTGGTTAATGCACATAATAAGATAGAAATCTTATCGCAAAGTGAAGCGATGAAAAGTCGTGATAAAATAGGAAAAGCGCATGAGGCCTATTATAAATTCTGGCCCTTAGAATTAGAGCATATCAAAAAAGGCGAAACGTTAATGCTCTGCCAAGCACAAGATGGCCGCGTTAATCGCCTAAAAGCGCCGCGTACCTTTCATGCTATATTCCCATGGATAAACAACAAATCATTCCCGCTGAGCTTTGATCCCCACAGCCATACAGATTTGCGCCTCTATTTTACAGCAGAGCAAGAAACAACATTAACCCTGCCTGAAACACAGCCTGAGCAAAAGATAACCGCAAAGAGCCATAAGCCCGTAAAACCTACAGGGCCTAACCCAAAAATATAAATTGGCTTAATATATACACTAAAAATAGTGTTTAATCTGAATCTTCGTCGCTATCGACTTCAAAGTCTTCATCTGAATCGGATTCTGGCTTAGCCTGCTTTTTATCTGGCACGGCGCTCTCTTCGCTGAGCTTTTCTATGCAGTCAAGAACCCACACATCATATACAGGGTGGTCCATTGCCGATAAAGCGGGTGAGGAAGCAAACATCCAACCACTAAAAATCCATTTAGCTTCAGCGTTTTCTGGCTGTTCCCAAATTTGCAAGAACGCCGACGATTCAGGTTCTTCAATTGGCGGCGGTTCTTTGCAGGTTTGTGGGCGAATATATATATCCCCGAATTTAACCGTTTTACCGACCTCAACTTCAAAGCTGACCGTGCGCGCGGTAATCTTATCCAAAGCACGCAAGCGCACAGCGGGGTAAGATTCCATAGATTCTTCAATTTGAGCCGATTCATGGCTAGTAATTATTGTATTGGTGTAGTTTTCTGTTTCGTTGTTGATGATCATACGCGTGGGTGCTTGATCATCAGAGGGCTCTGATATTTCTGGCGCAAATAAAGGGTTAATTTCAATATCCTGCGCGTTACCTTGCCCTGCGCTTAGCGCAAAAACAGATAAACAAGCCGCGAAAAACAAAAGACTGCGGGTCATTTTACTTTTCATCTTTTTGCATGTTAAATATGAACTTACCAAGCAGTTGCTCTAGGTTTTGCGCCGCTTGAGTTGTTTCAATAACGTCGCCTTCTTCCAAATAATCATCCATGCCGCCTGGTTGCAACGCAAGATAGCGACCGCCCATCAAACTGGCTGACGTAATAACCGCAGAAGTGTCCTCAGAAAGCTTAATGCCAGAATCAACATTCATATGAACCAAAGCCAAAAAGCGCTGCGTATCCAATTCTATACCTTGGATCGTGCCGACTTTAACGCCACTTATTTGGACATTGTCACCAATAGATAGCCCGCCAACATCTGTGAAGGCGGCTGAAAGCATATAACCATTGGCGCTTTTAATATCAGCTTTTTGTGCTGAAAAACTTAAAAATAATGCGGCTATCGCAATAACTGCGCCGCCCGTTATAGTTTCAATTGCATTATGTTTCATCGTTTATATACCCGTTTATTAAGTCTTTATAAGTTTCGCTACTCTAGCATATCTTTTACGCATTTATTGCGGCGGTGTCCATGCTTCATAATCGCCACTGGCTTTATCGCGCTGACCGCCTTTTAATTGGTGGCCTGGTGGCATGTAAGTCGCCTCGGTACCGGTTTTATTTTCCGCATGTGCTTTTTGCCACGGACGACGATAAGAAGCATTTTCATCATCAAGACATGGAAACACATCACTTTGGTGATGCAGCCAACCATGCCATTCTGGTGGAATTTTTGTTGCTTCGGCCACGCCATTATACATGACCCAGCGGCGCTCATGGTTGTAGCCTTTACGCGCTTTGGCCCGATAATATTTATTACCGCTGCCATCAAGCCCTACAAATTTTGAACCAGATGTTAACTTTACCCAGTGAATATGCACTGGTGAGTGAACACCTAATACGCTGGATAGAAATTTCAATAAGCCCATTTTAGCCCCTTAGCCACAAATTAGGCAAGATCGCAGATTTAACCGACCTTGCAGGAATAACCTTGATAATTTATCTTTTCCGCGCCAAGATTGCAATAGAGCCAAGCCAATAGAAAGCAATAAACCATGATTTCAACACAAGAAATTTATAAGCGCCTTAAAGATAAGGGCTTGTCCCTCCCCAAAGCCGCAGCCCCAGCAGCTAATTATGTGCCTTATGTGCTTAGTGGCAATCAGCTTTATATTTCAGGGCAGCTGCCCTTTTTAAATGGACAAGAAAATCATATTGGTCGACTTGGTGACACTTATAATATCGAACAAGGCCAAGCCGCCGCGCGCGATTGCGCCCTGAATATACTCGGTCAAGTTGACAGCGCCGTTAATGGCGATTGGAGCAAGGTTAAACGCTGCATCAAGCTTGGCGGCTTTGTTAACTCAACCAATAGATTCCACCAACAACCCGCCGTTATTAATGGCGCTTCGGATTTAATCGCCGATATATTGGGCGATGCGGGCAGACATACGCGTTTTGCCGTCAGCGTTGTCGCTCTGCCTTTTGGCGCCGCCGTTGAAATAGATGGCTTGTTTGAAATTAATGCGTAAAACTGTCTTTTAATTGACATAACCGCAAGAACCCTATAGATTGCCTTAGTTTTTAAAATAGCGGCATGCATATTAAAGAGGGTTAAGGCGATGATGAGAGAAGATGGCTATATTGAGCAAAGAAGAAAAGCTATTTATCTGCACGAAGAGTATAAAATGTTCTTTATCACAGGGCAAACAAGCTATGGCGATCAGCCCATTGCTGAAATAGGCCAGAATAGCGAAGGGCTATCCATTCCCAATTATGAGCTTAAACCACAATTTAAAATTTCATGTTCATCATATGATCGCCGCTCTTATATTCTTCCCATTCCGTTTGACGCATTGAGCGCCGATCAAATAACAGCGTGTAAATCTATCGCCGAGCCATTTAATGAACACAGCAGTATTGATCTCAGCGTTAATAAAGCGCGAGAAATATTAAGAATATGGGATAGCTGTACGGGCTGTGAATCTGAAATACCGCTCAAGCAAATTAGCGCAGTGGCGCGTTATAAAATTTGCCCCGACCTTGCGCCGAAACAAGCCATTTATTAATCACTCTACGGTCTTATCTGATGGTGCGATAACTTTATAGTAATAGCGCCCCGGGACATATTCATCATTAATTTTCGCATAAAATGGATGCGATCCGACATGGACGTAGCCCATACTTTCATATAAGGAAATCGCCGCTTGCTGCGTTTCGCGAATGTCCATATTCAGAACAGAAAAACCAGAGTCTCGCGCCACTTGTTCAGCACGTTCGATAATCATCCGTGCAAGACCATATTTACGTGCCCAAGGCGCGACGAATATCGAGTGGAGATGCGCACTATGTGCCTGTGCTTGGTTATTCAACGGTGGCATAGTGATTTGCGCCGTGCCGCAAATTGTGCCATCAAGGCGACCAATAATCAGCTTACGCGCAGGCATAGCCGTTACGCCTTGCCAGTATCTTTCAAGCATATCGCGGGCGGGTAATTCAATCCACCCGAAACCACCGCCGGCTTCTATGGCAGAATCCGTTGCATCACATAAATCATTAAGGTCAGAGATATCAAGGCGCTCTTCCACAAGCTCAGTGAGCACTTCTAGCGGCGTTGGTTTTAATTTGGCTTGGTCCATTTTAGATACCTCCCATTAATATAATCGTAGATTTATTAAACCATAAAATAGGTAAAATTCGGTTAAAAAGCCTAAAATTTTATCTAATTTATGCTGCGCTTATTGTGCAGCACATATTGACCTTAGGCGCATAAATCCAGCAAAGCATTTACTGTGTTTTCTGCGCCTGCAGCAATTTGTTTAATAGATGCTTCTAGCATATAACAGGGGCTTGATACTATTTTATTCGTGCTATCAATAACGACTTGTTCATGGGTGGTGATTTTATGGTTTGCGCCGCATGCTTCAATTTCTTCGATAGTGGGCTCATCATCACCAATGGTGACTTCAACGCCAGCATCGCCAAATAGCTTCGCTAAAATCGTCGGGGATATACACAAAGCGCCAATGGGTTTACCGGCGCTTTTCATGGCTTGTAAAGCCACAGCCAACTCTGGATTAACTGTGCCCTCCGCCCCATCAAAAGCAAAGCTTGAAAGGTTTTTTGCCGCGCCAAAACCACCAGGTAAAAGCACCGCATCAAAATCATCAGCATCAAACTCGCTCAGAGCGTTAATCGCGCCGCGGGCAATGCGTGCCGATTCAATCAATACGTTACGTTGTTCGGGCATTTCTTCGCCGTTTATATGATTTATAACATGGTGTTGGTTTATATCTGGGGCAAAGCAGCTATAGCGAGCGCCCGCCTTGTCTAAAGCCAAAAAACTGCACACCGCTTCATGAATCTCCGTGCCGTCAAACACACCACAACCCGATAAAATAACCGCAACATTTTTCGCCATTTTCAACCCACCTTGTTAAAACTTATTTGAATAGAATACAGATAAATACATAGGGCTAAGCCATGCAAAAAGCAAATAAGATTTAACGAATGCCTCTAACGCAGATTTGGCGGCGGGTTATTGGGGCAGTTTTCCCAAACCATCAGATTGAAAGAAATAAAATCACTTGAAGCGCCGCGCATTACGTGGTTTAACGTATCACTGACTTACACTATGATTTTGCCTCAATGATTTTGCACCCGTAGCTCAGTGGATAGAGCACTGGTTTCCGGAGCCAGGTGTCGCAGGTTCGATTCCTGCCGGGTGCACCATTTAATCCGGAACATTCATATAATCTCCCACCACACCCCCGACCACACCGCCAAAAATACTCTGCAAATACATCAGTATTTTGCACAAGCGCCTTAATCACTTAATCCGTCGCCTGATCACAACAAAGACGTTCTTTGCTGAGTAATTTAACGGCTGAAGCTTTTTCTTCGCACTGTGGAGCAGCATAAGCAGACCACATAAATTTATTAGTCTTTATCTTCTTTACGCCGACATTATCGTGCTCAACTCCACGGCAGCTCTGTTTGAAAATTGTCATCTCGTTTCTCCTTCTGTTATCATTATATTATCTCTTTTCAGTGTCTCTATATTTAGGGTGCAAGCCTGTTTTTTCTCTTTGATTTTAATCAAGGGCACACCAATTGGCATATGGTCTTATTCTCTCAATACAACTTAATCATAAGGAGAAACACAATGACGTTAAGAGAAATTATAAACTGGAACCAACCACGTAATGTGCCTGTAAGCCAACGCAACACATTTGGACGATCTTTATTTTCATTGCAAGATGACATGAATCGTCTCTTTCAGGACTTTTTTGGCGAAGAACCAAGCCTATTAACAGCCAACCCGTTCGAGCAATTACCGGCCATTGACTTGATTGAAAATGATAGTGACTTTAAAATAAATGCCGCTCTTGCTGGTATTGACCCTGAAGATGTTGAGGTGGCTTGCACAGATGGCTACCTAACGATTAGAGGCAACCATATGGAAGAAACCGAAGAAAGTGATGCATATTTCCTACGAAAAGAAATATCCCGCGGGTCATTCCGCCGCAGCATTGCTCTACCAGCGAGCGCCAATTTTGATAAGGCTGATGCCAGTTTCAAAAATGGCGTTTTAAGCATTTCTATTCCCAAAAAAGCCGAAGCACTTAAGAAACCCAAAAAGTTAGAAATCAAAAAAGCCGCTTAAGACTAAAGGTAAAATATAAGTGAAAAAACCTAAGTTAAAAAATAAGCCAGAGCAGTATTAACCTGTTCTGGCTTATTTTTCACGCCCCCCCCCTTAAATGTGTTCGACGTTGTCCATATTTATTCTGCTTGGGCACATCAGCATGTCAGGCCCCATACAGGACTCTGGCTGGGCTGAACAATTTACGCAACATAGGGCTTTGAGTTTCTCTGCGCTTTCAATATAAATTGTGTCGCGCACGACCATAACCCCTCGGCTTTGTAGCTCTTTTAATGCGCGGGAAAAGGTTTCTGGTTGCATACCCAAACGCGCAGCGGCCAAATTTTTATCATAAGGGAAGGCTAACGCCTCTTGAAGGTGGGCTTTGCCGTCACTCTTATTAACCTCGCTAATGGCGTGATTACGCATTAAGTAGATTTTTAGAACGAAACATGCAACGCGCTGCATTGTGCTCATCACCATAAGATGTTCATTCTCAAGCTGCAGTTTTTTCAAGCGTTGCGTCATAATATGCATCATATAAATAGCCAAATCAGGGTTATTTATGGTGATCTCTTTTAAAATTTTTGCGGGTAACTCAAGAATGGTTACGCCGTCCATAGCCTCGGCAGTGTTTGAATAAACGGCTTGATACTCTTCATCGCCTAATACCGATTCCCCAAAACTCTCACCGCGCGTAGTCAATGAAAGCACCGCTTCATTACCAAGGCTGGTTATTTGGTAAATCTTAACCCAGCCATTGATCACAATAAAATACCGATCCGCCACATCGCCCTGCATAAATAAAATTGAACGACGCTCATAGGTTTTTATTCTTGAATGCCTGATCAGTTTTTGTCCTTGTAATGGGGATAAGCTTTGAAAAAAAGGTAATGATTTTATTAAAAAAGTCGCTTCCATACGCAGATCCATTCCTTGATATAAATTAAATTTAAAATCAGCAAACAACAGATAATCAGCAAATATTTTAAGAGGTTTGTAATTCAAGAAACTAACAGCCGCCATAAGCACAGACAAGCCTGTGCAGGCGCTACAGGCCATAAATAAAAACACTTTACGTTCTAAAGTCAGTTTATAAAGGCGCTGCGCACAGCATTTCCCTGTAAACACACAATAAGGTTTATTAAAACAAATCAGTTAACATAAAGCTTGCATTCCAGAAAAAGGGGGCGTACATTATATGCATTGCAACATGAGGTTTTGCTAATGACTGATAAAAAGCACCATCCCTTAAAAACATACCACGATGATATCACGGATATCACCAGTCGGTTTTCCTTCACCCACCACCCCGTCCCTGATAAATCAGGCCTGATCGTATCGCCGCAAGGCTTTGCACAGCCCTTTTATCACAAACCGACCAATACAATCGGGGTTCTTTTTTCCAAAACGGCGAATAATTTTCGCGGCGATACGCAAAGTAATGGAAAAATACATGCAACGGATGAAGAGTTACAAAATTGCTATATTTTTGGCGCACGCCGCGCCAAAGGTAATGAAGATACGCCGCTGCTTCAGCGCGCCAACGCCCATACAATAAAACGTGAATTACGCGAAGATCTTGATAAGTCCCGCCGAACACTGGGCTTAAGAAGTCGCAAACACTTCACGCTTTATAATGCGGATAATTTATATACAAATGGCCGCCATGCCTATGAAATATTACCAAGAAAAAATGGTGGTTATAATGTGGTCTTGCGCTTATCAACGCGCCGCCAAGATGGCAGCTTTGTGCCTTTTGATTTAAACGATAAAAGCCTTAAAGGGCATTTTGCTAAAGCATCAACCACAATTGCCCGCGCGAAATCCTTAGCACAAGCACGGCTTGCCGTTAGTGATCACTGGCGCAAGTTATCGGCTGACCTTTGGGAAGAAAAAAATATCTTCATGAACACCAGCAAATTTGTTTTTGCCAAGAAGCTTTTGGCGAATTTAGTTAACGGCACATATGAAAAAGCGCCCAAAATTGTCGGCAGCACAACGATTGTTGGTGCGATACTCGGCGTAGAATACGGCTTAACTTTAGGCGTCACAGCGGGCCTTGCAACAGGTTTCACGGCAGCGGCCGCACACACCGCCATTCACTTACCCGTTGAAATGGGGCTAGAGGAATATATGCATGCACGCGGCAAATCAAAAGAAGCGAAGTTAAAACTTGATATTGATGCTTATGGATTTGACGCAGATGTATCCGATCACTTTAAAATACAAACGCCAGAAAACATCGCAAAGCTTTGCCCACATATAGACCTTGAGCGTTTTAACGCTAAGGATTTTGAATTGCTATCCCTTGAACAATTCAGCCTTGTAAAAGACCGTGAACAAATTCAAGATAATTTACAAGCCGTTGGTCTGGCGGGGCATTTAATGTTTATGGGACAAAGAGGCTTTTCTTCAGAGGCTTCAATTTCTGACTTAAGAACAGAAATGCGCGTTTTTCAAACAGGTATTGTACGCTTTATGCATGAGAAGCCAAATGGTCAGATTCTTGTCTTTGCGCAATATTGCCCAGAGCAATGCAAGAATGAAGAACAACGCCTGCCACAGCATTATATTGACCAATTTAACAACAGCATAATACGTCTTGAATATGATCGCCACAAATCAACCTTCTCTGAAGGCTTGGTAAGCGCACCGGAAAATGTGAGCTACAAAGATATGATGCGCGAAATAGAGGGTGATATTCTGTTTTCTCAACAAAAAGATATTTCTTGGGATACGCGCAGAACATCCATTCAGAATATCTATAGCGCCTTCACTGATACAGAAAACCGCAACGCATGTTTACGCAAGAACACGCATTCAATCGCGACCAGCCTACGCGCTTACGCTTAATCGCGTTAGACGTTATAATAAGATTTATACCATTCAATAAATTTGGGCAGGCCTTGTTCTATTGATGTGGTCGGCTGATAGCCGGTCAAACGCGTGGTCTCGTCAATATCAGCGAATGTTTCTTTAACATCCCCTTGCTGCATTGGGCGGAAATCTATTTGGGCTTTTTGGCCTAGGGATTGCTCAAGAACGCCAATGAAATCGAGCAAAGCTTCACTTTTGTTATTGCCAATATTTAAGACCCGATGCGGCACCTCGCCCTCGCTGCGTGACGACGGGGTTTTAAGAACGCTGATAATGCCAGTGACAATATCGTCAATATAAGTAAAATCGCGTTTCATATCACCATTATTAAATACGGGCAGTTTTTCCCCTGCGAGTATCGCTTTGGTGAAAATATAATAGGCCATATCAGGGCGTCCCCAAGGGCCATAAACAGTGAAAAACCGTAAGCCAGTTTGCGCAAGGCCATAAAGATGGCTATAGCTATAGCTCATCAGCTCATCGCTTTTTTTCGTCGCGGCATAGAGGGAAACGGGTTTATCAACGCGGTCTTCAACCGCATAAGGTAATTTGCTATTACCGCCATAAACAGATGAAGAGCTTGCATAAACCAAATGTTCAAAACCATCTGTATGGCGGCACATTTCCATGACGGTTAAATGCCCCATCATATTACTGGTCACATACTCATAAGGATTTTCTAGGGAATAACGCACGCCCGCTTGTGCGGCTAAGTGAATTACCTGTACAAAAGGACCCTGATCCGCCCAGAGAGCCTCCATCGCGACGCGGTCAGCAATATCGACCTTACAAAAATGAAAGCCCTCATGCTGCTCTAACAGCGCCAGACGGCCTGTTTTTAAACCGACATCATAATAATCATTTAAATTATCGACCCCGACAACGCTATACCCATCATTTAACAGCTTCAAAGCTGTGTGAAAGCCGATAAACCCTGCGGCGCCGGTGATTAATATTGGACGAGACATCTGAACCCTTTAAACAATCTAGCTTTAAATTTATCTTTAAACCTATCTTATGCGTTGTAATCAAATCCGCAACCATGCGCCAGAATTAATTTAATAAACTCACGGCACTGAATTAAAAAATGCGCTCTAAACGAAGCTTTATTGCGGAAACATATCCCGCGGAATATCTTTTTTGGCCATGAGTGAAGCTTTATAGCATGGCGTAAAATGCGCTCTAAATTGCTCTGGCCAAACACTATAATCAGGACGAACTGGCCCCAGAGCCACTTCCTGTGCGGCGCTAATCTTATAGGCGTTAAACATGAATACAGGGTTTAATGAAATCCCCTTTTCCTGCATGTCACGTTTCTCAGCAGAAGAAATCACAGGAAAGTGTAAATCAGATGTTTTCATTTGATCAATATACAAGTCTATCAACCCCTGTAATGGCGCGTGTAACTGTGTGGGGAAATGCGTCATAGGCAAAGGCAATCTTGTCGGTGGCAAAATTTCACCATCCAATTTTAGGGAATTTCCAAAAGTAATATCCGTAAATATCTTACCTTTATCTTTAGGGTAAAAATGATCATAGGCATTCTTAAAGGAGGCATCATTTCCTTTCACTTTAAGCGGATCCAAGCCCCATAAAGATTTGACTATTTTTTGTGCGTAAAACTGCGGATCATATTGAAAAGATTCAAAATCAAGCACCTCATTAAAGGGGCGCTTTTGTATGTCTGACCAGCGCGCGCGAATAGTATAATTTGCCGTAAAATGTGAGAAATAATTAAATAGCGTGTCTTCAGGAAGATGTGCTTCACCAAGCCCTTTCGCTTCATTAGCCCAAAGCGCATTTACTTTATTCGCGACAGCCTTCATTTGTGGTGTTTTCTCATAAAAAGACCGATGCGTATTGAGAATATCAGCGGGGCATTTAGCAAAATCGCGCCCTGCAACGCAGGCATTAAAGAGCTTTTTAACTTTAGGGCTATAACCAAAATCTTCATCATATTCATCGGATAATAATCGACAAATTTGGCGTAAGCGGGATTCCAATGAAAATGAGGGGTAGCGGGTCAAAAACAAAGGCTGGTCATTGAGCTCAAGCAAGCTGTCATATTCGAAATAATAAGGCCAAGACGAAGGCATGAACTTTACCAACATACGAATAGCCCCCTTTTTATCTGGGCGCTGCGCTTGGGCTTCTTTATATGCGTCTAGCAAATAATCATAAACATTTTCAATTTTATAACGACAACCAAGATCATCATTCACAAAATGCGCGCAATCAGGCTCGTTTATCACGACATCAAAATCGCCCTCTTGGCCAAGCTTAAGCGCTACGGAAGTAGAGCCCGTTCCGTGCGATGCCAGAATATAGCGAAAATTAAGCGCCCCTGAATCAATAATAGATTTAAGATCGCGAAAAGATTTTCTTTTCTGTATTGCCTGTACTCTATCCCGCTGAGGGTTATATGCAGACATAAATGCAGCCTTACTTCATTTTGTTTTTATGGTTAATAGTTTTTTATAGACTATGATGGCGCGATAAGGCAAATTAAAAAAATGATTTCAATGTCCCAAATTAAAGCCGCAAGAGGCCTGCTTGACTGGTCACAAAGCGTTTTAGCTGATAAGGCTGCGCTAACGCAGCGCACTTTGACCAATATTGAAACGGGACGCACGCGCCCCAACATCGATACACTCAGCATAATCAAAAAGACCCTTGAAGATAATGGCGTTGAATTTATTGAAGACGGCGTTCGCCATAAGAAACATCATATGGATATTTTTAAGGGCGAGACTTACCAAGCTGATTTTATGAATTTTTTGTATAATATCTTAGACAGCACAGCCACAAAAGAAGTCTTGTTAAACGGTATTAATCAAAGCCTGTTAACCGGCGCTGCGCGCGATGACGTTCTTGAGTATACAAAGAAAATCAAGAAACTCGGCGTTACCGAACGGTTTATTGTCCCCGAGGGAATGGAGCAATCTTGTATGACGGCGGATGCGCGTAACTATCGTGGCCTGCCCCCGCATTATTTTAGTGACACAACACCAATTATCATCTTCGAGTGTTATTACGCGGTGATGCTGTTCGACATACAAGAAATATGGGTCATAAAAAATAAAGCACTCGCTGATTTCCAGCGCAAACAATTTTCATGCCTATGGGATAATGGCAAAATATTCACTTGAAACTTGAATCTTTCATAAAAATAGGGATAATAAAAGAAACTCAATTCCTATTTAATGAAAAGACGCTAGGCTATGTCCAAAGATAAATACGCCGAAGATATTCTCGCCATTTTAAATATCGCTCGCTGGGCACCAAGCGGTGACAACGCTCAACCTTGGTCATTTGAAATTTTGGATAGCGACACTTTGCGCATTTATTTAAAAATAAACACAGAAAATGTCTATGAGTATAATCAAGGCCAGCCAAGCTTGCTATCATGCGGGGCTTTAATTGAGAATATACGACTAACCGCAGCTAATCATGGGCGCGCCTGCCACATAAAGCCACTTGATATTCAACAGGAGCTGATAAAAATAGACCTCTCCTTACCCCTTGATACAGAGGTGAAAGAAGATCCGCTATTTTATTATATACAAGCACGCTCGGTAGATAGAACCCCCTTTCAGACCAAGACACTGCCCGATTATGTGCTTGAGGACCTTGAAGATTGTATGGGGCGCGATATAGAGGTTCAATGGTATGCCTCTTTTCGTAAGAAACTAACTGTAGCTTCTATCAACATGACAAGCACAGATATTCGCTTAAAAATTCCAGAGACTTACACCTGCCACAGAGATGTATTGGATTGGAATAATAAGTTCAGCCCTTACGGCATCCCTATGGCTTCGACGGGTTTAAGCCGCCTATCTCTTATCGCTATGAAATGGGCTATGGCAAGACGCTCACGCCTAAACTTTATGAATCGCTATTTCTGCGGCACATTTATCCCTAAAATAGAATTGGACCTTATGCCTGGGCTATTTTGCGATCGTCATTTCATGCTGAGCTTTACGCAGAAAAAAGATCATTATGAGATATTAGACTTCATCAATGCAGGCAGCGCTTTGCAGCGTTTTTGGTTGACAGCAACCAAACATAATATCGCTATGCAGCCAAGCGTCGCGACTTTAAGTTTTTGTTATTACGGCCTAAACCAGCAACCATTTACCGTTGATGAAGCCTGCCAGAAAAAGGCCAAAACCTTATATAAAAAATTCACAAAAAACGCTGATAAACCGCTCGAACAAATCGTCTTTATGGGGCGAGTCGGTTATTCCAAGTCAACAAAGACCTCTAGGTCGCGCTCAATCCGTAAAGAGCTGCCTGACTTGATGCATAAAGCATAAACGCACCCCTTTACGAGGGGCTTACATATTAGTGACACGTAAAGATTTATCATTTATAATGAAGCTTATATAATGAAGCTTATATAATGAAGCTTACTCGCCGAATGTTTAGTTTAGAGGAAGAATGAATATGAAGTTTTTAATCGCGTCTATAATGTCAGTTATTATTGTTCTTGGTACTACGCCCGTTGCTAAAGCTCAAAACCTCATTCAAATTGACCCCATCACGCTAACGAAACAAGACGATATCAAAGATATTGAAACGCTTGGCGCGGCGACAGATAATATGGTTAAAACAATCATGGCCTGCACAGAAACAGGTAAAGACAGTATAGAATGCCAATGCGAACATCTAAGCGAAGCAAAGCATTATCAGAACACGTTGTCGGGCATATTAGACAAACACCCTGAGTGGATTGGTAAAGCCACTTTCTATGAATATGAGTATAAAGGGGACAATCCTAATTACCCACCCGTCATGGGTAAAACAACGTCTTTTATTGGTCATAGCAGACAGTCTGAAATGATTGACAATTTATCGTGCAATAAATAATACGCAAGCTTGCGCTAGTCTTCTTGCAGCTCTTTTAGATCTTTATATAAATCTAAGGCCTCTGGGTTAGCGAGCGCTTCGCTGTTTTTCACTTTACGGCCATGCACGACATCACGCACGGCTATTTCCGTTATTTTACCGCTACGCGTACGCGGTATATCACTCACGGCGATAATTTTAGCAGGAACGTGGCGCGGCGATGCGCCTTGGCGGATTTGCGTTTTAATCGCTTTTTTCAAAGCCTCATCAAGCTGATAACCTTGCTTCAAAATCACAAATAAAATCACCCGCGCATCACCTTGCCAGTCTTGGCCGATGCAAATGCTTTCTTGAACCGCTTCTATTTTTTCAACTTGACGGTAAATTTCCGCTGTGCCGATACGTACGCCCCCAGGGTTAAGCGTCGCATCAGAGCGACCATGCACAATCAGCCCATGATTAAGCGTCTTTTCCACCCAGTCACCATGGTGCCAAATATTCTCATATTCAGCGAAATAAGCATTGTGATATTTTTGGCCATCGGGGTCATTCCAAAAGCCAACGGGCATGGATGGATGCGCATTTAAGCATACCAGCTCACCTGCCCCCGCGCCCTCTGCCATAATTTCACCTTCTTCATTGAAAATCTGAACATTAACCCCCAAGCCAGAGCCTTGCAACTCCCCGCGATAAACAGGGGAGAGCGGATTGCCTAAACCAAAACACGCCGAAACAACATCCGTACCGCCATAAATGGAGGCCAGATGCACATCGCTTTTAATATGCTCATAAACAAAATCAAAGCCTTCATGCACAAGCGGTGATCCTGTGGAGGTAATCATCCGCAGAGCAGATAAATCATATAAATCTTTGGGGTAAATTTTATAGGTTTTAAGCGCTTCAATATATTTGGCTGAAGTGCCGAATAAATTCGCGTGATGCTTGCTTGTAAAGTCCCATAATATACGCCCGTCTTGATGAAATGGCGAGCCATCATAAAGCAGCAATGTCGCCTCCACAGCAAGGCCTGAGACCAGCCAATTCCACATCATCCAACCACATGTGGTGAAATAGAAAATACGGTCATCTTTTTTAATATCACAGTGTAGGCTCAGCTCTTTGACATGTTGTAATAATGTGCCGCCATGACCATGGACAATACATTTGGGCGCACCGGTCGTGCCAGAAGAAAACATAATGTAAAGCGGGTGGTTAAAATCAACCCGTGTATAAGCGATCTCTTGCGCGCTATACGCATTCAAAAAATCATCCCAGCGCTGCGCATTAGGTAAGTCACTTATGTCTTGATCGTCTTGAACGTAATTTATGATAATCGTTTTTTGAAGCGATGGTAAAGCCGGAATTATTTCCGCTAACTTTGCACGTTGATCAAGCGTTTTACCGCCATAATAGTAATGATCGACCGTAAATAGTAATTTAGGTTCAGTTTGTCCGAAACGATCGACAACGCCCGTTATGCCGAAATCAGGCGAGGCTGAGGAAAAAATCGCCCCAAGTGATGCGGCAGCCAAAGCGATATAAATGCTCTCAGGCATATTGGGCAAATAAGCGGCGATGCGATCACCTTTAACAATGCCCGCTGCAATCATAGCCTGCTGCAAGCGTGAGACCGCGCTATAGACATCAGAAAAACGCTCAATACGATCTTCGCCTATTTCTGTTCTGAAAATCAGTGCTGGCGCGTCATCTCGGCGCTTAAGCATGTTTTCTGCATAGTTAATTTGCGCGTCTGGGAAGAATTGTGTGGTTTCGATCTGCGTTTTATCCGTGATAATACGCGCGCCTTTTTCGCCAATAATGCCTGCAAAATCCCAAAAATCAGACCAAAAATCTTCTGCATTCTCAATTGACCAGCGATGCAGCTCTTGATAATCAGCCAGCGTCACACTATATTTTTTCTCTAAGTGGGACTTGAACTTCTGCATTTGTGCATTTTGTATTGCTGCGTTTGAAGGTGACCAAATTGGATCAATATTATCGCGTATCGCCTGTGCCTTAACCATAAATAGCCCCATAAATTATATTACAAACTATGAATTTTTACATATAGATCGTATTATCAACCTAATGTAACCTTCCCTATATTCTATACGAATATAAAATATACGATATAACCCTTATTTGAAATACCGTTATGCAAAAATATAAATTTACCGCGCCAGTTTTACTTGTTTTACTCTTGCTTATGGGGGCTGCATTGCTGCCTTTAAAGGCGCAAGCGGAAGAACCTCAAAATGCAAATCATGCAACCGTTAGTCTGATTGAATCCGCGCCGCATTTCACAGCGGGACAAACATATCGTTTGGCTGTGGCTTTTGAAATGGAGCCTGAATGGCATATTTATTGGCGTTATGGCGGCGAAACGGGTTTGCCGCCTACTTTTGCATGGAGCTTACCACAAGGCTTTGACACCCCAGAAATGGCCTGGCCTGCCCCTGAGTTAATTGCGCTTAACGGCCTCATTAATTATGGCTTCCATGATGAAGCGCTTATTTTCGCAGACATTAATATTCCACAAAACTATAACGAGAACTCTCTTAAAGTAGACCTCGAGCTTGAGTGGCTAATTTGTAAAGATATTTGCATTCCTGAATTTGGATCTTATTCCATTACCTTGCCGTCACAAAACGCCGTAAAAAAGGATGCTTTTATTACCGATGCGCGTATTGAAAAATTTGAAGCACTTCTACCAAAAACATTCACGGGAGAGGCCTCTTTTATCGCGCAGGACTTTTCTTTTGAAGTTGTAATAAAACCTGAACTTACGCTGTTTACTAAATTATCTAATCATGTAAATGAGAACGCCGACGCCATGTTTTTCGCACCTCATAGCTGGGGCTGGGTGAAGCCCTCAAGCTTCCCTGCTGTAAGCGTTAATAGTGATGCACAGACCATAAGCTTGCGCTATCCGCGCGGCCAGAAGCTGTTTGACAGCTTAACGGAAGCCTCTGGCTCTATTATTGTGCTGAGCGATCAAGGCAATTCTAATTATGAGATAGCTGGCTTAATCAACAAACAGGCTGCAGGATCTGCCGCTGAATTCTTAAAACAACTTCCGACAGCACAAATGAGTGAACTGGCCAGCGCCGCGCCTGAGCCTTCGCAAAAAACGGCCCAAAAAACGGCCCAAAAAACGGCCTTGAATATCACGTTAGGTAAAGCTCTATTATTCGCCTTTATTGGTGGCATTATTCTCAATTTAATGCCTTGTGTTTTCCCTATCTTATCCTTAAAGGCGCTGTCTTTAATCAACGCCTCACAAAAAGAAAGCAAAATCGCTATACTGGGCGGCATTGCTTATAGTAGCGGCGTTATTCTCAGTTTTGTGGCTATCGCCGCATTGATGATCGCGCTGCAGAGCACGGGCGCACAAATTGGCTGGGGCTTTCAACTCCAAAACACCACTGTGCTTTATGTGCTGACCTTATTAATTTTTGCGATTGGTTTGTCGTTAATCGGTACATTACGTATTGATCATTTGCTGCCGCGTAGTATTACAGGGTTAGGGCAGAAGCAATCTAGCGCTGGCGGACTGACGGGGTCATTCTTCACGGGCTTATTAGCAACGCTTGTTGCGGCCCCCTGCACCGCGCCGTTTATGGCGGGCGCCCTTGGCTTTGCAGCAACGCAGCCGCCTGTGCAATCCTTAAGTATTTTTGCCGTGCTTGGCGCAGGGCTAGCCTTCCCTTATATGTTGCTCACTATGTTCCCGCCTTTGCGCAAAATCTTACCACGCCCAGGCGCATGGATGGAGGGCTTCCGTCAGTTTTTAGCCTTTCCTATGTTTGCCACAGCTTTATGGCTTGGTCTGACTTTGGTCAAGCAAGATGACTATCTACTCCTCACCCCGATGCTTAGCGCCGTACTTCTGCTGTCTTTTGCTGTGTGGTTATTTGAGCGCAAGCCCAAAGCCCTTGCAACGCGCTTATTAAAGACATTACTGCTGATAATCAGTCTCGTGCTTTTGGTGTTAATTCCCCTTAATCTGGGCTCATCCCCAATGCCAGAAGCGCAGCCATTAGCGCCGACTGAAAGCGAGGCGGGCGCGATTGATACTAATATGCATTACACATTCACGCAGGCTGATTTGAATAAGACTTTGCTTGAAGTGCCTGATCAGCCCATCTTTGTCTATTTAACCGCAGATTGGTGCATTACCTGTAAGGTGAATGAACGCCGCGTCTTATCGACAGATAAAGTCCATGCCTTATTTGCCGCGCATAATACAAAAATATTCAAAGGCGACTGGACAAAAAGAAATGCCGACATAACTCAGTACTTGAAAAGCTTTAATCGCAACGGCGTACCGCTTTATATTTTCTATGCGCCTGCCGCCCCACAAACGGGCAAGCGCCCAGAACCTGTAGTACTGCCACAGCTTTTAACATTTGGACATTTAGAAGACTTATTTTAACCACAGCACTTAACGGAGACACTTATGATCAAACAAATTTTTACTTTGGCGCTTTGCTTAACAGCACTTGGCTCGATGAACAGCACAAACGCACATGCCACAGCAACGATTGGCGAGGTGGCTCCTAACTTTGAAACCGTTGATACATACGGCGCGGCGCTGTCTTTAGATCAGCTCAAAGGAAAAATCGTCGTGCTTGAATGGACAAACCATAAATGTCCTTTCGTTGCCAAACAATATGAAAGTGGCAATATGCAGAAAGTTCAAGCGAGCGTAGCAGGTGAAGATGTCGTCTGGGTATCAATCGTATCTTCAGCGCCCAAAAAGCAAGGTGCGGTCAATACTGATGAGGCTAACGCCATCACAAAATCTGTCAATGCGACACTGAACCACAAGATTCTTGACCCTAGCGGCGACATTGGCCGCCTTTACGACGCACAAACCACGCCCCATATGTTCGTTATTAATGCCGATGGTGTTTTAGCTTATGCTGGCGCAATTGATGATCACACCACATGGCGTCAAGACGGTATTGACGATGCGAAAAACTTTGTCGTCGCGGCCATAACAGATTTACGTGCGGGTAAAACCGTCGAAACCAGCCAAACAAAACCTTATGGCTGTGCAATCAAATATTAAAAGCTTTAATTTTTTTACATTTTAGCCTATTTTTAAAACACGCGCCTTCTATTGGCGCGTGTTTTGTTTTATAATCTTTATGAGTTTATTCGTTTAAAGATACAGTCAGAGTAGGTTTACAAGTGGCACAAGGTGAAAGCGGTAGTTACGAACGCTCTGTGGGATTGGTTTTATTAGCCGGATTCCTTGGCGGTATAGGGTATCTACTCTATATGTTTTTTGAATATGATATTAAAAATGTCATACGCTATTGGCGTGTCGGTGAAATCTATATTGGGGTTTTATTGCATGGTCACGACTATACAATAATGTGGCAAGATCGCGAATGGCCCATTGGCACTATCTTAACTGAGCTTAAATCTATCGATAAAACCATGCTTAGCGATGACTTCATGAACCTTGCAGCGCATGCGGCGCTTGTGCCTATCAAATATGCCTTGGCCGCTATCATTGTCATGATGGGCGTCTGGTCATTATTTTACGGCCCATATACACAGTTCAGAACCAAATTTACTTTAACGACCTTGATTAAGAAACAATCGAAGAACTTCCCGTATATCGCACCTTTCATTGATTTTGACCCAGGTACGCAGCCGGCACGCCCGCCTGGCGCGCCCGTTCCAGCAGAGCTCCCCTCTTTTGCTGAGGCGCTCGGCCCTGAAGAATTTGTTGCCTATCACAGCTTGCATGGTGAAGACGGAGACTTAAACCAAGGGGAATGTTATAAATCTTTTGTCGCTCAATTGGGCAGGCCATGGCGGGGACACTTAAAACTTAAACCCCATGAACAGTTACTCTTGGCCGCTTTTTGTTTAAAAGCAGCACGCAAACGTGATGAATCAGATAACTTACTTGGTGAAATCTCACAATGTTGGTCACATAAAAAAGGCTTAGTGATTAATAAAAAACTGCTGAAGCAAGCGCGCTCTATATTGCGCGACCGCGATACATGCGGCAAAGCATTGGGTAAATGCAATCAGCACGCTTTCACCAGTACTGCATTAACTCGCGCCTTACAAACCGCACGCGAAGAAGGCGGCGTTTTGTCATCATCACAATTTGTTTGGCTGCGCGGTTTTGATCGTACTTTATGGTACCCACTAAACAATCTGGGTCGACAATCTTTTCATATGGAAGCTTTGGGCTGTATGTCCCATTATAAAATTGAAAAACGTGTTGGCCGCCCTATTCCGCGACCAAAAGTCGAGGAAGCCGTTGAAATGCTCAACGATTATATGAAATCCGACCGTGCGCGCCCTGTACCAAATCTGGACTATAGTGGCTCGAAACGCCGCAGTATTAAAAAAGTTAAAAGTTAAAGATAAAGATAAAGATAAAAAATAGGAACATTATTCATGAGTAAAACACCTTCAGCCAGTATTATTGATAACTCCCTCGTCCTCTCTCTGCCAAACGCATTAAACCCCGTTGTTTGGCGTATGGAATTGGCGAAAGCTAAAATGTCCGCTTTTGAGATCCGTGAAGATAAGCTTGGCGATTTTGTGCTCACCTTAAAAACACCCAAAGGCGACACAAATGAAATTGCACGTTTCAAAAGCCGCAATGACGCTTTAAAAGGCTTAAATGCCGTCACGACGGCAATGAGAAAAGCCGAGAAAAAAGAAGATAGAATTAAAAAGCCCATTGATAAGAAAATGTCATTTTTCAAAACAGTTTTTATAGGCAGCGCCACTACAATTTTCTTGGTCATCACCGCCTTATTAGTTTTCAGCTTCATCGCGACCATAACTGGTCAGCCGTTTAAAACAGCAATAAACAATGCAGGCAATGACGTAAGCGGCATAAGTGCTACGCAAGATGGCGTTCCACAATCCGCTGATGATTTTTTAAAAAGACAGTAACTTTATAAACAAAACATAATAGTTTTGCTTCCTTAACAGCATTATTTAACATTTATAGCTTACACTAAAAGCTAAATTTGGTTGGTACAGACAAATGGTATTAGACACCAGGAAATATTCCTACTCGCACGAGACAATCCTAAGGGACACGCGCCCATGGACACTGCGGATGTGGGATTGGATGAAGAAACCGGCCAATTCTGGCGCGGTATTCATTTCTTGTGCGGCTATAGCCATGCTGAAAAATGATTTCCAGCTGCATATTGATTGGATTTTCATATTCTCCGTTGTTTACTTCACCATGATTGTTAAGGCCGATCGCACCATTGCCTTTAAGCTGCCTATGGGGACAAAACACAAAGATAAAAATAATATGGGCCCCGGCAAAAGCGGCCAAGCTGAAGGCATTCTTTACATGGGAAATGCCGCTGATACCAATGAAGAAATATGGTTCAGTGATTCTGATGCCCGTACCCATGTTCTTTACCTTGGTACAACAGGCGCAGGTAAGACTGAGGGGCTTAAATCTCTTGTCACCAATGCGTTGTGCTGGGCATCGGGCTTTGTGTATGTCGATGGTAAAGCGGATACTGATTTATGGTCATCCCTATCCTCATTAATGCGCCGTTTTGGCCGTGATGATGACTTGCTGATTTTGAACTATATGACCGGTAACTCCGACAAACGCGCGCCATCCAATACAATGAACCCGTTTTCTAGTGGCTCGGCATCTTATCTAACCAACATGCTCGTAAGTTTGATGCCTGAATCTGGTGGCGATAATGCGATGTGGAAAGAGCGTGCGGTATCACTCGTTGGCTCAATCATGCCGGCGCTGACATGGAAACGTGATTATCAAGATATTCCAATGAGCGTAACAACCATTCGTGAATATTTGAACCTAAACAATGTAATTGCCCTTGCCCGTGATGACGTCATACCGGAAGAAATTCGCAAAGGTATTGATGGTTATTTGGATACATTACCGGGCTTTGTTCATGAAGCTTTTGATGATAATGGTAAAGAAAAACCTGCTAGCCCAGATTCTCCGCCTATTGATACGACAACCGTGCACCAACAACATGGTTATCTATCGATGCAGTTCACACGTTCGCTGCAATCTTTGGGTGATGACTATGGCTACATCTTTGATTCACAAGCCGCTGACGTTGACATGGTCGATGTTGTTTTGAACCGTCGCGTTTTGATCGTGCTCATTCCTGCTCTTGAAAAATCAGGCGATGAAACCGCGAACCTTGGTAAAATTGTTGCCTCGACCTTGAAAGGTATGATGGGTTCGACCCTTGGTTCAACAATTGAGGGCGAACGGGCCGCCGTTATTGATAACAAACCCACACGCTCGAGCACGCCGTTTATGGTGGTCTTTGATGAGGTTGGTTATTATACCGCCGAAGGTATGGCTGTTATGGCCGCGCAAGCGCGTTCCCTTGGCTTTAGCTTGATTTATGCCGCGCAGGATTTACCGGCTATGGAAAAACGCGTTAAAGAAGAAGCGCGCTCAATTACTGCGAACTGTAACATTAAGATTTTTGGTAAACTCGAAGATCCAACGCAAACGAAAGAATTCTTTGAAAAAAGTGTGGGTGCTTCTATCGTGACTGAGGTCGCGGGCTTCCAAACTGAAGCGGGCTCTATGGGGCACAACTATACTGATGGCCTACAGGCAAATGTTCAAATTCGTGATAATGCATCTTATGATGAATTACGTGGCTTTAAAGAAGGCCAAGCCGTTCTTACTTTTGGCGGTAGCCTATTCGAAGCGCAAATGTTCTATTCAAACCCTGGCCACGCCAAAGCAATGCGCGTTACGCGTTATATGGCCCTGCCACCACCGAATGAAAACCTTTTGCGTAACGCCAAAAGCATCCGTAAACTTCGCGACTTGATGGTTAAGAAAAACTGGACAGCAGAGAAAGCTGACGTTGCCATAGAGACCGAACCAGAAATAGAGGCGCTCGTTGCTGGCTTTGAAAAAGGCGAAAAGCATAAAGAGTCGCCCCTAATGAACGGTATTTACGGTATTGTCGATATTTACGGCATACAGAATGAAATCCCTAAACCTGAAGCCAAAACAGCACCTAAAGGCATTAGTGCAACTAAGCCAGCAGGCGCAGCCCCGGCAGCCGCCCCTAGCGCTGAAAACGGCCAGAAACCATTAACCGCGACCAGACAGCGACAGGTACCAAAAACAGCACAACAAACGGCTCCGCCGCCAGAAGCACAACAGCCACAACAAGCCGTTCCTCCAGTGGCAGAAACGCCTCAAGCGCCAACGGCAACACCTGTACAAACAGAGAATGAAGCTGCGGCTGATAAGAGTGATCCTATGGGCTTCTTTAGCAGTCCACCAGCCGCAGAAGCGCCTGCAGCACCTGTACAACAAGCAGCACCCGCGACAACAGCCGCTCCTGCACAGCAGACAGCCATACAGCAAGAAACGCCGAGCGCAGCGCTTACAAGTGAAAGCGCCGCCAGTACTGTATCGACACTGGATAAAGGCACACAAGCCTTGCTTAGCGATGCAGGTAAGAAAGCACGTACAGCGCTTATTAAATCTGAAGAAGAATAAGCCAGACCAATCCGCGCTCTGCATGTGCCATACCGGTAGCAGAGCGCCTCCTCTAATATTAGGCGCCAGCGGTTAAAAAACGCCATAAGAAGAGTCATGTAAAATCTTATGAAGCCCCCGCGTAACAATGCTAAGCGGCTTCATAAGCTGCAACCGCAAGCAATCACACTTTATTAATTATGCTAGAATAGCTTCAAACAGCGCGAGTCTAACGATTCATAAAGTTAACTAAAGCTACTGGATTATCTGCGCCGTAAGGGCTTGAAATGCCGCTAATTTGCAAACGGCGTGGAGCACGCCATGTAATGGTATTAAAGTCCTGCGGCGTTGCGGCGACAAGCTGCCATGACGGATAGATACGTCCAGAGTTTTGACACATCCATACAGGGTCAGATGACGCTTCAATCGCTTTATCAGCCCATTGGCGAGCTTGTTCTTCATCATGATCTGCGCAAAGCGTGATTTCTTCTAACATGCGATAAATAGCCGCGCGTGATTCTAGCGATTCTGCTTTTAATAAGCCTTCACGCGCCACGCCCCACAGACCATCTTCCATCGCTATTTTAGCCACAGCAATTGATGATTCTATATGAGCAGGATTTACGCTCGCCAAACGTTTAACCCACTCAAAACGCGCATTTGGCTTTTTAAGTTTGCGCTCAGGCAATAGAGCCATCCATAACTTAACCAAAGCAGAGTGTGGTGCAATGCGCCATTGGCTTTCAATGGCTTTTTGCGCTCTCTTATTCTGTTTTTCTGCGACATAAAGCGCTGATAATTCTAAAGCAGCGGGCATGAAACCTGCTGATAATTTGAGGGCGCTTCTAAAGTGTTCGGCCGCCTGTGCCTTTTGGCCATCGCGCTTATGCTCTAAACCCATTTGCGTTAATATAGCGGCGCGGTCGAGCTTGATTTTCTCTTTCGGCATCGCGCCAGTTTTTTCCATTTTGCGCAGCGTATTTAACGCTTTCATCCATGCGCGTGAGCTTGTTTCCATCTCATAAATTTTCGGTAAAAAATCTTTGTTTTTATGGTTCTTATCATAAGCTTGATAGGCCAGAGTTAAGGCTTTTTGCTCTTCACCTTGTTCGCAAGCCGTTTTGATTAAGCCCTGATAGCCCAATAATGATGTTTCTTTATTTTTGATCAAATCATTAAAGCGCTCTTCGGCTTCTTCGCCTTGGCCATTTAATCGTGCAGCATGTGCGCCAAGCAATAAAGCAAGACCGTCTTCGGCGGGCGCTAATTTTTGTGCGCGGTAAGCTTGATAGGCGGCGATTTTGGCATCCCCCGCGGATAAAGCTGTCAGACTGCGTAAAACTGCGACATGGCTTTGCTCACGGCGTTTTTCTCCACGATAATAGCGCCATAACTTTGGAAGGCTTTCAACAAATAATGCGCTGCGAGTCAGCCATGTGACCAAGACAACAAAGACAGCAATAAGTAATAAAACAAAGCCTGTTTGCGCTGTGACCGTGTAAACATCCCACGTAAAGACAATGTCACCTTCTAGGGTCAAAAGCCATAACGCGCCCATTGTTACAATGGATAATTTCGCCATATACCAGAATGTATGCCACATATTATTTACCTTTATAGTCTTATCTCAGATTATTGAACGCGGCCTGTATCTATTGATATATCAGGCATTGTCGGCATAGACATGCCGCCATCCATAAATTTATAACCAGATTCAGGATCTTCAACCAAGTTTCTTTTCGGCATCATATTTTCAAAAGTATCAACCAGACCTTTAACCGATTGCTTATTCAAGCCATTAGGACCAATAAGCCCTTCTAAATTACCGCTGGTTAGGCTATCCATTGAAAAATTTTCTTGTAATGCGGATAGATCAAATCTCATTACGTTTTGCATGACTTTACCCGTCATCATGCCTTCAACTTGATCCGCCAAGGCTGTTGTTTTTAATTGTTCAATTAAGCCGTCTGCCGTAAGGCGCGCAGGGCCCTGTAAATCATTTAAAACAACCAAAGCGCTTTCAACATCGCCTTGGTCTAAATAATATTGCGCGGCTTCAACGCGCTCTTGTGTTTTTGTGCCTGTAATCAGTTCGCCGTTTTTTTCAACTTTTAAAACATTGTTAAAACGCGCTGTGGCTTTTTCTTTCCATGAAACATCTTCGCCTTGCAAGGACGAAGCAACAATGTCACCACCCAGTGCACGTAATTCACGCGATAAGCCCCCTGCAGTTAAAACGCCGTGTTTCGCTTTTGGCGCTAAATCAATAATCGCTTTGTTGAGAACTTCATCTTCACCACCAACAAATTTTTGCAGCAGAGCAAGGTCTTTATCAAATGATTTATTATCGCGACCTAGGGCGCTGCGTAATTGGGCGAGGCCCATTAACATCGCTGCCGCTTTCAGGTCTTTATTTTCTAAGGCGCCAAATGTTTCTGTTAGCGCAGAATCTTCTGTGCGGGATTGTGCCAAAATATCATCGACGGCCACGGCGCCCTCGGTGCTTTCATGACCACTCGAAGCTTTCATGCCGTTAACGGTTCCCCATAGCTCACTCATCGCGGATTGCAGTTGTTCTTGCCCCTCTAGGCTATCTTGCATGGCTGATAATTTACCGACAAAGCCAGCCAAGTCCGTTGAGCCACTTAAAGCGGCAAAGCGGCTAATTTCACCTTCAAGCGATTGTATGCGCTGCGCGATTGACCCACCATTAGGGCCCATAACGGTTTGCGAAATAACGGAGGCTTGTTGCGCTAAATCACTAACATTTTGCTTAACTTGTGCGGTTTGATCTCTCAACTCGCCAAATCGTTTGTCCAAATCCTTCGGCACGATTTTTTCTAAAAAGCCCTGCTTATTACTGACTTTTTCTAATTGTGCTTCTAGCTCAGCAATTCTTTTTGTCTGCTGTTTGGATTCTTTAACTTCTGGCCCCGTTAGAACCAATAGGCCAATAACGCCAATAAGAGCAGCCAAGCTAACGCCGCCAACAACGCCGTTAATCAAGCTCTGTGTGCTGCGTGCTTGCAAAGCCGCCGCTTGAGATGCGTCTAAAGATGGAGCGGCAGGTCTTGTTGGGCGGCTCACTTGCGGCGCGGGGGCGGCGGGTTTTGATGGTTTTGCTTCTTGCGCCGTAATAGGGGTTTCTGGCACTTCAGGTATATTCGGCACTTCTGGATTACTTGGAATTTCCGGTGCATCGGGCGTATTCGGTACTTCAGGTCGATCTGGACGCGCAGGTACTTCAGGCGTAGCAGGCGTTTCAGGGATCTCTGTAGGGTTTTGGGGCGTTTCACCCGAAAGAAGCGCTGCCAAATCAATTTTATGGGCCTTCGCCGCTTTGGTAATTAAAGCCTTGCGCGCAATAGGAATCGCTGCGCGTTTTTTCCAGCCTTGCACCGTCGTAACAGGGATTTCTAGCTTGGTTGCCATCGGGCGAATACCGCCAAAACACTCGATAATCTTTAGTGAATTGGGCAAAGTTTGCGTTGCATTATCACTCATGTTTTATCTTCTTTCAATCTGGATATATTTTTTCGATTAAGGAGACCATATACGCAGTTTTTTTACGCTCAGTGGGAATCTTCTCTAGCCAAGGCAGGCCAGTAAGTGAGTTTACCACTTGCATACTTAAACATAAAGCCTTTATGGATCTAAATTCTGTGGTCAGATTGGCTTCTATAATCAGATTTTCAAAGATATCCGCCGAGCGCGCGGAGAAAAAAGTCACGGCATTAATCTCTTTGGCGCGCAAAGCGGCAATGAAGTCTTTTGGTAAAGTTTTTGCAGCTTGTGCCTCATAAACAATGCGCTCTTCTATTGTATAGCCTTTAGCTGTTAACTCTTCCGTCAAATCATGGGAAACATTACGGCCACGGACATAGACAAGCGGTACGTCTTTATCATGTACGCGCTCTATATAAGCGATCAGGCTATGCACATCCGTGATACCTCTGCGCATACCAATAGTGTATTGCGTATGTATGCCCGTCCCCATAAGACGCTTAAGCGCTTGCTTAGATTGTCTTGATGTTGTTATAAGCGCGCAATCTTCTGGTATGGGGGCGTATCCGCCATCAGATTGATTGTCTATTTCTAGAACTGGCGCATAAATTAGCTCAATATTAGGGTTCGCCTCATGAATGGCGGCGCTGAGGTCAGCGGCCCCCTCTTGATGACGAGTAATAACGATCTTACATTTTTTTTCTTCTACGTCTTTATGTTCTTCAACCACATTCATATTCTTCCAAAAGTAAGTCCGAGGGTATCTGACTTTTTAATTTTAAACCAAGGCTTTGCCCTAAAGCCGCAGCGCCACGCACGCTAATATCCGTTGTTGTCCCTTGCTCTGCCCATATTTGGCTGCCATCTTCTGCGCCTATTTGTGCTTTTAAGCTCAGCATTGTGCCATTAATTTCTGCGTAACCACCAATTGGGGTACGGCAAGAGCCGTCTAAAGTCGCAAGCAAACTGCGCTCCGCTGCCGCGACAATCGATGTAGGCGCACATTGCAAGCTATCGAGCGCGCGTATAACCTCGGCATCACCCGCACGGCTCTCAACCGCTACAATGCCCTGTCCGCACGCTGATAGCATGTCATCAAAGCCCAAAACTTGAAAGCTTTCCTGATGTAAACCAAGGCGCTTAAGTCCTGCATAAGCAAGAAAAGTCCCATCAACTTGGTTATTCGCAATTTTTTCAAGCCTTGTGGGTACATTACCGCGAAAAGGCACGACCTTAAGATCGGGGCGCTTATGCAATAAAAAAGATTGGCGACGCACACTAGAGGTACCGACAACAGCGCCTTGTGGTAAATCGTCAATGGACGCATAACGCGCCGAGACAAAAACATCACGCGCATCTTCGCGCGGTAAGTAATGATCCATCGACAAGCCTTCAGGCAAGAAAGCAGGCATATCTTTTAAGCTGTGCACGCCAATATCAATGCGGCCATCAAAAAGGGCTTGTTCAATTTCCTTACAAAAAAGCCCCTTACCGCCATCACGCGCCGATAATTTGGTTTCGCCCATAGCAGGCGTCCAATCGCCTGATGTCTTGATTTCCACCAGCTCGACACGTAAATTTTGATTACGGCTTTCGAGTATCTCTTTCACCATAGTGGATTGGAACATAGCCAATTTAGAACCACGTGTTCCGATGCGAATTATTTGATGTACCATATGTACCGACACCTACGTCTTAACCGAATTTATTTGTATATTAGGCGTAAATTGCCTAAAAGAAACTTCGTTAGGGACTATATGAGCATTTATACCAATGAGCAAGTATGTATTAGGCATTGAAAGTAGCTGTGATGACACAGGCGTTGCGATTATTCGCGATGACGGCACCATCATGGCCAATTTGATCTCTTCACAATTTGAAGAGCATCTTGAATTTGGCGGCGTTGTCCCCGAAATCGCGGCGCGTGCGCATCTTGATCATGTTGATCGCCTTATCAAAGCCGCCATGCAACAAACCGGTTTAACATTTTCTAATTTATCGGCCATTGCCGCAACGTGTGGCCCTGGATTAATTGGCGGCGTTATGGTTGGCATGATGGCGGGCAAAGCGATTGCAGCGGCTCATGATTTACCGTTTATTGCCGTCAACCACCTCGAAGCGCATTTATTAACCGCACGACTAACGAATGAAGTGGCGCTGCCTTATTTATGCTTGCTCGTCTCTGGTGGTCACTCTCAGCTATTAATCGCCGAAGATATCAGCAGCTATAAACGTATAGGCACAACGCTTGATGATGCACTGGGTGAAGCGTTTGACAAAACCGCCAAAATGATGGGTCTGCCTTATCCGGGCGGCCCTTATATGCAAAAACTGGCAGAAGATTATATCTCTCGCTGTGCGGCTAACAATATTGACCCGCAAGATATCGTCAAAAAATACAATTTACCGCATCCTTTAACCCGCCACGATAATATGGATTTCTCCTTTTCTGGCCTGAAGACGGCGATGCGCACTCATATTGATAAAATAAAAACTGATGAAATCAGCATCGCGCAAGCTGAAGAGCTCGCTTACGCTTTTCACCAAGCCATTATCGGCGTGCTGAATAACAAACTCAGCCGCGCCATGACTTATTTTAAAGCGGAATATGCCACGCAGTTAGAAACGCAAGCACCACCACCAGCCATAGTGCTTGCCGGCGGGGTGGCTGCGAACCGCTTTATCCGAGAAGCTATGCAAGAATTAGCCGCTAGTCACAATATGGCTTTGATTGCGCCGCCCGTTAAATTATGTTCAGATAATGGCGCAATGATCGCTTGGGCGGGCATAGAGCGCCTACGCCGCGGCATGGTGGATAGCCTTGATTTCGCAGCGCGCCCACGCTGGCCGCTCGACCCGAATGCGGAAAAACGTATTGGCGCTGGCGTTAAAGCCTAAAAAACGTTATAAAGACAAAAATTGATAAGAATAATAGAGTGGTAATAATGGAAAATTCAATGAATAAAGTTGGTATTATTGGGGCTGGCGCATGGGGCACAGCCTTAGCGCAAGTTATAAGCGCGGCGGATCGTGATGTTACATTATGGGCGCGCGAGACGGATTTGGTCTCTTATATGCAGGCCCATCATGAAAACAATCAATTCTTGCCTGATATAAAAATTGATCCTTCTATTAAAATTACAGAATCACTCTCTGAAGTAACGGATTGCGACATACTCTTGCTTGTTGTCCCTGCACAGCATTTACGCTCGACGTTAAAATCAATCAAATCATCTTTGCGTAAAGACCAGCCACTTCTTATCTGTGCCAAAGGCATTGAAATGGAAACAGGCCTGCTCATGTCACAAATTGCAGAGCAAGAAGTACCACAAGCCCCGATCGGCATTTTAACTGGCCCAACATTCGCGACGGAAATGGCTCAAGGCTTACCAAGCGCAATGACTCTGGCTTATAAAGATGCAGAGCAAGCCGCGTTAATAATGGAGGCATTAAGCAGCCGTAACTTAAGACTTTACCATTCAAAAGACATTATCGGCGCACAGCTTGGCGGCGCAATTAAAAATGTTGTCGCTATCGCCTGTGGCGCTGTACACGGCCTGGGCCTTGGCGAGAATGCCCGCGCGGCGTTAATGACACGTGGTATAGCTGAAATAGGCCGCCTTGCGTCAGCTATGGGCGCAAAGAAAGAGACATTAATGGGCATGTGTGGATTTGGTGATTTAGTTCTCACTTGTTCGTCGATGCAATCCCGTAATTTCTCACTTGGTTCTGATTTGGGTAAAGGGCGCAGCTTAGAGGAAATCATGGGCGAGCGTAATGCGGTCACGGAAGGCGTGCACACATCGAAAGCACTTATGGTCATGGCCAAAAACCACGCGGTTGAAATGCCTATCGCTGAAGCTGTTTACAAATGCCTAAACGAAAATATGCCGATTAGAGACGCGGTAAACCACATGTTACAACGCCCATTGCGTCAGCAAGCCGATTAAGGCGTATAACGAAACTCTGAAATTTTTGTAGATTATCATGCTTATATTTCCAAAAATCGTTATTAAAGACGGTCAATCTTTATATCAAATGAACAGCCCGCTTATCGCTGAGGCACAATGCTCGCCTGCGGAAATTGCCGCGCGCTTTGTTAAAATGGGGTTTTCATGGATTTACGTTCAATGCCTTGATAACGAGATCGACCATGTGAGCCTTGATTCCATATGCGAAATCATTGATGGCGTTGATGTGCCGGTTGCCTTTGAAGGCGCGATTAAAGATATAGCCACTATTGATAAGCTCGTTGGCGAAGGTGTTAGCCGCATTATCCTCAATAATACGGCGCTAGGCGATCATAAGTTCATGCGTGAAGCTTGCGATTTCTTTCCTGATCAAATTGCCCTGCACCTCCACACAGATGGTGACAGCGTCGCTGTATCGAAAGCTGGCAAAATCAAAAGCTTTGATTTAAGTAAGATCGCTGAGAATATGAGCAAATGTGGCTTATATGCCGTTTTATATAGTGATTCACAAAGCCAGAATGAAGGCAGCATTGCCAAACCAGGCCTAGATATGAGCGGCTGCGTGGAATTATCATCAAAAATTGACTGCCCCGTATTTTATGCCGGCAAAGTGAATTACATAGAAGATTTACTCTCTATCGCTGCGGTCAGTGAAAACGGCATAGCGGGCGCGTTAATTGGTGAGGCTTTGTATAATGAGCAAATCGCCGCTGTTGATGCCTTACAAATCGCCGCCGGCATATCGCTTTACCAGCAAAAAAGTAACGATAATTAAATCTTTTTCGCCACGCCCAACAAAGAAAAATTAATGGCCGCCTTCGCCTGCGGTCAAAGCCAGATAATGGCGTTTTTCGATCAAGCCAGATTCAAAAGCATCCGTTGCTGATTTATTCATGCTTTGGCCATAGGCTGGGATCATACGTGAAATTTCATTCGTCCAATCATCAAATTCCATGTCCAAAAGTTTCTCACGAACATCCGCAGGGAAAATCATCCATTCGCGCAGCCCCATACGGCCACCGCCAATTTTAGGGACAAGCACTTGCGTTACAATCATCCGTAACGTTTCCATTAGGGCAAAGGCACGCTCGTTACGCTCTGTCGTATCAAAGGTCGTAATCATACGACGTACAGTCGACGCAACGCCTGTTGTATGTGTTGTTGTATAAACAGCGTGACCTGTTTGCGCGGCTTCAATCGCCGCAGAGATTGTTTCTTTATCACGCGCCTCACCAACCAATATAATTTCAGGTTTACGGCGCAATGCGTTACGAACGCCCGCCGCAAAATTTGGTAAGTGGCGTGGAATTTCAGTTTGCGATACAAGAGAACGCGGTGAATTAATCGTGTCATAAGTATATTCAATCGGCGATTCATAAGTCAGCATCTTACCGCAGCCATGCACGCGCTCGAGCAACATACGGTTGCCCGCTGAGAGCAATGTTGATTTACCAGATCCTGTTGGCCCTGTAATCACGACCATGCCTTGGCGCGGTGCCCAGTTATCGATAATCTCTTGTTCGATATTCAGCACAGTCATTGTCGGCGGCTCGCTCGGCAATGAACGCATGGTAATTTGAACAGCATCACGCCCACGTGAGAGCACGGCGGTAATATTCACACGAAAACGAATACGCGAATAGCGATCCGGCCTGATTTCATAGGAAACATCAAGGTCATCGCCCGTGGCCAGACGCGCAGCTGCATCAGGGCCATAGATCTTACCAAGAAAGACGGTCATATCCCCCGCATCAATAGGGCGATATGTAGCGGGATAAAGCGTACCTGAAATATCATTATAGCCCGGGCGATCCGTTTGGATCGTTATATCCGAAGCGCCTTTTTTCACACACCACTGCAGATATTCATCCACGTGCTCTGCACGAAACCGATCGGGTTCATCCGGCCAGGTTTCAGCTATATTATCCTCACCCTTAAGGAGACTTACCGGTTTGCGGGCTTCCATGAACTATGTCCGCTTATAAGTTGTGGTTTTCCAGTTAACTGAATGGCACGATCGCCGACACGCATCTCAGAGCCGCCGCCAGTAACGCCGCGATCAACTTGGTTAGCATAAGGCGGAGAGACCATGCCTTGTGCTAAAAGCTTACGGTAACGCACCATGCCACCGAAATCTGATGTCAAACGCGCTAGGTCCGCCGCGAAAGTTTCATCAGCTTGCTCATAGCCACTTTTCCAGCCCTGAGCGACTTTTTCTTTCCAGATTTTACGCTCTTCATCATTTTCAGGCATAAGAATATCTGGTGGATTTTTGACGGTACCCCAATCACGCTTAAGGTATTCACGCCAATCACGCGATGTCGAAACAATGCGCGCGTTTTTATTAATGTTGTAAATACGATCTGAAACCGCAGCTGACTGGCCATCACCATCAATCAACATCGCATCAATCGCAGTTGATATAACAGGAGGCTCGATCAACATGCCAGAAGGCGCGGCGATGAGCAGGCTTCTAAAGTTATAAACTTTGTCCATGTAAGCCGTCTGTTTTTGCAGATCAATATTAATCTCGTAAGTGCGCATAGCAAGGCCGCCACGAGCACCGAAGGATAAGGCCGCTTCAATAAGCGCATCACGGCGAATATCAAGAGGCATAGTGCCCTCTGCGATTAATCGTCCCTCATCTGAAGGAGAGATTTTTTGCAACGACTTCATTTCGCGCGGCGGTTCTAACGTTAAGTCAGCAGGTTTATCAGCAGCACGCGCTGTGCTAAAAGAGCCCGCGATTAAAATCGCAGCAAGCGCCGCACCTAATATAAGTTTTTTATGTATCAAAGCTGAACTCTTCCCTGATTTTTTCATTCTTAACGTTCCATTTTATACAATTGGCTCGTGATTAATCACAAGACCGCAACCATATCATATACTATTAAAGACCAGAAACTGGTGCATAGAATAGTTCAACAACACGGCGCTGTGAGTCTAACCTTAAATCAGCACGACGACCAAGTTGCAGCCCAATATTGCGCATAACTTCGATAATCGGTCTGTTTTCGACACTTATATCAACCACGACGGGCACTGGCGGTACGTCACCAAGGACAACAAAGCGATAGCCTGATTGATCGGCTAATGTTTTGCTGATTTGCTCAACAGGACCTAACCAGTCGATCGTAACGGCGCGATTAAGCTCCGTTGGTACGTTAACCGGGGGCGCTGTGGCAACGCTTGGTGAATTAAATTGCTCTATAGCGGCTAAAGTTTCTAAGGCTGTACTCGCCTTATCAGCTGCGTTAGCCAACATTAAAGACACACTATCTGGAGAGGCGACAACTTGCGGCGCATCATTACGAATGATAGAGGGTGTCTCACAGCCAGTTAAGGCGAGAGCAATGAGAAGAGTGGAGAGATGGAAATGTTTTTTAATCATGATGACAATATCTGTAGACTGTTAACAGCGAAATGCTTTCTGAATACTAGCTTAGATTATCTATGTTGTGAAGCCTATTGCAATAAATTCATTAAAATCAGAAAAATTTATACAGATTTTTATTGCCAAACATAGCTAGCGTTTCATGCGCCTGCGCTGAACCGATGAGGGTATATTCATAGATTCGCGGTATTTAGCCACAGTACGCCGGGCTATATCAATACTATCTTCGCGCAGCATCTCAACAATTTTATCATCGGATAAAACAGCGCTCGGATCTTCATTATCAATCATTGTTTTGACTTTTGATTTAACAGATTCGGCCGAATGAACAAGACCATCCGCGCCAATAAGAGCTGTTGAAAAGAAAAATTTCAGCTCAAAAATACCGCGCGGTGTGCCAATATACTTGTTTGTAGTGACGCGGCTAACGGTACTTTCATGCATTTCAATTTCTTCGGCAATATCCTTTAAATTCATCGGCTGTAAAAATTCAATGCCATAAAGGAAGAAAGCGCTTTGCTGTTCTATTATCTCACTGGCGACTTTTAATATCGTCTGAGCGCGTTGATCAAGCGCGCGCACCAACCAGTTCGCTGATTGCATTTGTGTCGACAAAAATTCTTTATCGGTCTTACGTTTCGCTTTGCTGCAGACCTCAGTATAATATTCCTGATTAACAAGAACTTTAGGCAAAGTGGCATTATTCAGCTCAACGCGCCAACCACCACCTAAATTTTTTGCACGCGCCTTCATGATAACTTCAGGCACAACGGTCTGCGCAACAAAGTGGTCAAATTCACTTGCTGGTTTAGGCTGCATGCGTCGGATTTCGCCGATCATATCATCTAAATAAGTACGATTGACGTCACAAGCCTTCATTAATTTATCAAAGTCATGCGCCGCCAATAAATCAAGGTTATCGAGCAAACGAATCATCGGGGCGTCTAACTGCCCATGATCCTCTAACTGCATAGCCAAACAATCCGCCAAATCGCGTGCAAACGCGCCGACAGGGTCAAAATGGCGCATTTTAGCCAATAACTTCACCACGCGCTCTTCCGAACACTCAAGCCGCGCAGCTAAATCCGCCGGATCAGCGCGTAAATAGCCCGCTTCGTCAAGCTGATCGATCAGCAAAGCACCAATCAAGCGGTCACGCGGGTCTTCTGTCAGTATATGCAGCTGATTCATCAGATGCTCGCGCAATGAAGGCTCTTTGCTCATGCGGTTTTCAAATGAATAATCTGCGTCATCAAAATTATGAGAGCCACCAGTATTACTGCCGCCCATATCAGAGCCTGAATCAAAATCTTGTGAAGCTTCAGAACCCTCGTTATTGGTATCGGAGGCTGAAGAAGCCTCTGGTGAGTCGCTTGAGTCTTGTGCGTGATTATCATGGTTATCGCCATTATCAGCGCTCCAATCATCCTGCTCAAAATTAGAATCCATACTATCTGTGTCAGCATTGCTCGTATCGCTAATGCTTTCATGCGTGCCTGTGGCATCGACTTTTTCAAGCAGAGGATTGGTTTCAAGCACCTCCTCTAAATATTCGCTGAGCTCAAGATTCGACAATTGCAGCAACTTAATAGCTTGCTGCATTTGCTGGTTCATAACCAGCGACTGCCCTTGTTTTAGATTAATACTTTGAGATAGTTTATTCATGCGCAGATAGTACCACGATTTTCACTAAATTACAGCGAGAATCCATCACCAAGATAGACTTTACGAACAGCATCATGGTTAACGATATCCTCAGGCGTGCCTTCCATCAGGACTTTACCGTCATGCAGAATATAAGCGCGGTCAACAATACCCAAGCAATCACGCACATTGTGATCTGTAATTAAAACGCCAATACCACGCGTTTTAAGTTGAGCGATTAAAGCACGGATATCACTAACCGCGATCGGGTCAATACCGGCTAAAGGCTCATCGAGCAAAATAAATTGTGGGCGCGAAGCCAAAGCGCGCGCGATTTCAGCGCGGCGACGCTCACCACCTGATAAAGAAATGGCGGGCGTACGACGTAAATGCTCAATCGAGAATTCAGCCAAAAGCTCTTCTAAGAAAATTTCTTGCTGTTCTGGCTTTAAGTCGTTTTGCGTTTGCAATACGGCGCGAATATTATCTTCGACATTCAAGCCACGGAAAATAGAGGATTCTTGCGGCAAATAACCCACCCCCAAACGCGCACGGCGATACATTGGTATATGGGTGATATCAACACCATCAAGACTAACTTGCCCGCTATCGGGGTTGATTAAGCCCGTAATGATATAAAAACATGTCGTTTTACCCGCGCCATTAGGCCCCAATAACGCAACCGCTTCACCAGGTTGAATATATAGGCTTACATCCCGTAAAACAGGGCGCTTTTTATAACTTTTTGATAAATGCTGGACGGATAGGCCGCGTTTAACAGCTTTTATGTGGGATCGAGTACTCATAAATCTATATTATCATATCTGGTTATAGTGTGACTATTTATATATCAACCACCTTATTAAGCATCTTCTGTACAAAGGTCAATTCTTCTTTACGCCGCGCTTTATCTTAGGTGAGGCCGTAATTATGCAGCATCAGAGCGCAGGCCGCGACGGTATAGCCTTGGCTTTTTTCTGCAAATTCAACATTATCATGCTCACCCCCTAATAAATAAGCTGCGCTGTTGGCTTTAATCAGGTGATTTGTGCATTGATCGATCAGATTAACGGATGCGTTTTCTTCATAGCGCCAAACGTCACAAAGCGCGCTGAGCGCATCGGGATCATTCAAAGGGAAAATGCGCTCTACAGTCTCTAATAACGGCTTAAACAGCGCTGTATCGGGGCGCTGCACATAAGATAATGCCGTTGCAGCCAATTGCGCGAAATAGGCGAGCTCGGTATAGGCTACGCTGCGTTGATTATCATTCCTCGCCCCAAAAGGCGAAATTGACGCCGCGCGGCTTTCTAGCCCTGCACATAACAGCGTTATTTTTTCTTCCAAAGCGCGACGTATAGGTCCACCTTCTTCACGCCCGAGCAAATGCGCATGGCTCATAACCGCCCATGCTTCATAGCAACCATTTTTATAAGACTCATGCGGCGTAGCCATGGCCAGATTCCAGCGTATTAAAGTCTCTTTTATTTTTGTATTATTATTAGCCTTAGCAATCGTTGCGTTCCCAACAACGGGCAGCGTCATATGGTGTAGCCAGTCATGATTGGTTAAACGGTAAATCGCCTCGAGCTGCGTATAGATATTTTTCTGCGCTTCATCCTGACAATTCGAAATACGCGTGCCATCCAGACCAATAACAGGCTGCGTGATGCGCGTGTCACTACCGATACGTAATATTTGGGCGAAGCCCATATTCTGTTTTTGGCCTAAATTTAAAGCACTCGGGAAACATGTATGCCCCTCACCACTATAATAAGTAACGCAGTCATTTTTAGCAAAGTCCTTAAAACTCGCCGAATCTGTGAAGATAAAATTGGAACGGATAAGCGATCCATTATCATTAGCAATTTTGGTAAATAAAGTCGAAAGCGTTTGAGCGGACACCGCTTTATGCTTATCAGCCTTAAACCAATTAATGATGTCATTATTAAGATATTGCGGAAGCTTAGATGCGCCAACCTCATAATCACGTATATAAGCCGATAAACAATTAAATAACGGCGCGAGCTGATGCGCCTCCTCTGCCACGGCATCCGCATGGTTTACCTGATAAGCCTCAGAAAGCCGATCATAAAAATTCTGTTGTAAGCCGCCTAGCTCGATAATATCGGGCACTGTATTTTCATTTACGTCAGTCATTTCTACCTGCATTTTTGCAATCATCATGGGAAATAATAACGACGAAACTACCACGAAAAAGGTGTTATGTCAAAAGAAACTCACTAAAAAAAACAGCCAGATGATTTTTACATCTGGCTGTTTTTTTATTCGTTATTTTAGAAGCTTAGATTAAGCGACTAACAATGTTGCGATCAAGTCGTTTAGATCAGCGCTTACGCCTTCTAAGTCGGCGACCGCTACTGCGTTATTAATGTCGCCGCTACCCGCTGTATCAATTGAAACTACTGTGCCGCCTGAACCGTTATCTGTAGCGAAAACAAAGTCTTCGATAGATTGTGTTACTGGGTCAGTAATTGATACGAGGCTTGATAGATCAAGGTGATCATTAGCAATATCAAAGTCCATAATTGTATCACGGCCATTATCAGCAGCTTCGAACATGAATGTATCGCTACCGCTACCGCCGTACAGAACGTCGTCGCCTGTGCCGCCAGAGATAATGTCATTACCTTCTTGACCGAAGATAACATCGTTACCTGCGCCGCCAGAGATAATATCGTCGCCACCGCTACGTATTACGCCAGCGCCAAGTATTGTTTCTTGACCAAGCTCAGCAGCGTTATCAATGATATAAGCCAGTGTATCGTCACGACCCCAATCAGCTGTTGTACCTTCACCGTTTTCAAGACGTTCAAATACAGTCCAACCAGCGCCTTGATCAGCAGCAATGCCTTGATCCGCAGCAAGTTGATCTGAATTTAGTGTGTCGCCGAAGATTAAGTCATCGCCTGCACCGCCTTCAAGAAGATCATCACCAACAGAGATCAAACCAGTAACAGGGTTACTGTCTTTAAGTGTCGCTGTAAGTTGATCTGGATCAGTAATGTTAATTGAGTCACCATCTGAGTCGATGTAATCAATACGCTCAAGTCCAGTTGATGTCAGCTGAATACCCACACCGATAACTTCAGTGCTTAATGATTTAAGTATCGCTGTCTCATCTGAGCCATCTGTAATGCCGCGATATTGGTTTACAGCTTCTTCAGTATCAAAACCAGAGCTTACGCTGCCATCACTTTCAATGTGGTGGTTAGGTTCACCGTCTGAGATGAAATATGTGTATGTTTCAGCATCGCCGCCAAGTGCACCAGTTGGTGATTGCAACCATTCAATAGCTGATTGTAAACCCGCTTCATAGTTTGTTGTACCGCCAATTTCCATTGGGCCGTTCAACCATGCGATTACAGCGTCAGCGCTTGCTTGGTCTGTAATATCAAAAGCGATTGGTGTGCGTGAATCTGTACCAAATGGCACGAGGTAAATGCGAATTGCACCATTATCGTAAGATACAAAGTCATTAACCAAGCTATCAACAGCAGAGATTAATTTCTCAAGACGTGTGTCGCCAACTTTAGCGCCCATTGAGCCTGATGTATCAAGAACGAATACGAAGTTATAATCTTGCGCTTCTGGTGGAACATCTATTGTGCCGCCAATATCGCCAACAAGGATATCTGCACCCATGCCGCCTAATATTGCGCCTTCTTCGCCGCCAACAACATGTGGCGTTGTTTCACCGACAACATCATCAACATTATCACCAACGATGAATTTAGAAAGGCACGCTTTAAGAGCTAGCTCAGCTGTATCGCTATCGCCATCGCTATCCGTTAATGTGTATTCGAATACATCGCCAACACAATCAACATGTGTTGTATCAAACTCAGTAGGTTCATTGCTGCTGTCGTAATAACCGCTTGCGCCAGAGTTCCACTGTGTTAAGTAACCATCCGCATCATAGCTTGATGTAACGTCAGCTACAGGGTGTAACCAAATACCAATCTCTTCAGAGAAGCTTACGCCAGACCAATCAGAAGCAACACCATAAGTTGGTACGTGATCAACAAGTGAAGTTGCATCCATTGTGAAGCTGTAAACATTATTACCGTTAGCATCTGTGCTCACTGTAATTGATGAGAACGGGCTGTTTGTACCAAGTGATGTTGTGATTTGATCTGGTGCTTGCGTACCCGCAGCAGCAGAGCCATCCATCCAACTTGTTTGTGTGTTTGCGCCGTTATAAGCATAAACACTAATCACTGGTGTAGCGCCTGAAGTATCAAAGTAGAATAGCGCCATTTCGCCGCCATGGCCTTTTGGATTAGGACCATTATTTACAGCAAGTGTGAAGCCATCATTGCTACGACCAGCTGGATCAGAAACAACGAGAGAGAATGAGAATTCATCTGTTGCGTCATTATAGCTTGTAGAAATGTTTTTTATATCGCCACCAGCATCGCTGCCCGGAGGTGCGCTTTTTGTGAAGCTATATGTCGTTTCAGTTGAAGCAATATCGTCATTCAAATCGTAGCTGTAGTTACCGTCAGCATCGATAGTCAACTCACCATATTGACCTTCAACAACCAAATCGCCAACCGCAGGGACGTCATAATCATTGCCGCCAAATTTAACTGAAGTTACGTGGTTATCAAGATCGGCGCTTTGCTCGTCATTGGCAACAACGTTACCAGTAACAACATCAGTGAAGCCTTTTACTTCAATGCTGTCATCATTAGCAATTGGGTTATCATCAATAACGGTTACGTTAATTTCCGCTTCTGCAGTAAGACCAAAGCCATCAGTAACAATAACATCAAAAGACAAATCAATTTCATCTACAGGATCATCTTCATCAGCGTGATCCAACGTTTCAAATAATGTGAAATCATAGCTTTTGCTTGTTGTGTTAATGCTTAGTTCAAAAACTTTAACTGCGCCAGCCATACCGATAAAGCTACTGCCAACAACACTCACTGTGATGTCTACGCCGTTATGCTTAAGTGGAAGGGCCGTTGAACCGCCATAAGAGAAGCTGCCGTCAACAGGGTCAATCGAAGTAACGCCGCCATTAGCGCCTGTTACGTTGATTAGGCCTGAAGCCGAAGGCCCCATTGGAAGGTCTTCTTTAACAATGACATCATTAGCATCTGCTGAAGGCGGAGTTAATGCATCAATTGTTTTTGTGATTTCCAAGATCGCAGATGAAGGGTCAAGATCGCCATCAAATAATGTGTAATCAAAGCTGTCAGTAATCTCATGGCTGATTGCGAAATTAGTAATACCTGTAAGGCTCAACCAGTTTGAGTAAAGTGTGTAGCTATACTCACCATTCGCCGCGATAGTCAGCTCACCATAATCACCAGCAACAACCTCGGCTGTAACATGGTTTGTGTTATCTGCACTTAATGTATCATTATCGATAACATTGCCTGTGGCTGTTGTTTCGCTATTTGAAAGCGTATCAAAGTCATTCTTAGCATATGGAAGATCATCGATAACTGTTACGTCGATAGTCGCCTCAGCTGTAAGGCCAAAGCTGTCCGTCACACTTACATCAAATGATAATTCGATTTCATCAGCTGATTTTGTATCAGCGTGATCCAATGTTTCGAATAATGTGAATGTGTACTCAGAGCTTGCTGCGTCAATGGTTAATTCAAAGACTTTAACTGCACCGGCCATACCAACAAAGCTGTTACCAACAACGCTTGTTACTACTGGCGTATTTTCAAAGCTTAGCCCTGGCGCTGTAGAAGAGCCACCAAATGAGAAGCTACCAGCGACCGGAGTAATTGAAACGATCGCGCCATTTGCGCCTGATACAGTAATGTCACCCGTCACTGATGGATCAGCATCACGCGTTTCTGTTACTTCTGTTGCTTCAGCATCAGCTTCTGGTGCGACTAATGCGCCAACAACTTTAGAGAAATCAATATTCGTTGTCGATGTATCGCCATCGCCATCAACCAATGTGTAATCAAAGCTGTCTAACTCGTAAGAGGCTGTTTTTGTGAAGTCAATATCTGCCTTAGTTGGGTCTGCATTATAAATATCAACCCAGTTTGCATAAAGATTATATGTGTAAACGCCATCTTGACCGACTGTAAATGTACCGTAATCACCATTTTCAATCCGTGCGATGACAAGGTTGTCTGTATCAACACTTAGCTCATCATTATCACGAACATTGCCGATTGCAGAGCTCTCAGTGGCTGATAATTCATCAGCATCAACGATTGCGACGGGGTTGTCATCAACAACATTCGCAGAAATCACACTATCAACAGTTAAGCCAAACTCGTCCGTTGCTGTGATATCAAAGTCAATACGCATTGTATCATCAGATACGCCGCCTTCTTGGTGATCTAATGGGCTGTATTGTGTGTATGTATACTCAAATGAGCCGCCAACTTTTGTAATAACAACATCAAAGACTGTTGTGCCAGAAGCATCCCGACCAACAATACCGTTTGTTGTTGCGTTAACTTTCACTGGCGAGCCGTTTGAAAGCAGCGCTGGTGCGTTTGTTGTGAATGTGCCTGCGTACACAACAGAAACAATTTCGCCATTCGGGCTATTCACAATGATTGCGTTATCATCAGAGATTGTGTTCCCTGCATCAAGCGGTGCATCTTCTGTAACCGTAACAGCTGTTGGTGTCGCTGTTGGGTCAGGCAACTCGTTAAAAGTTTTCTCAAAAGTGATTTTTGCATCATTACTATCTGCATCGCCATCATTTAGCGTGTAATTAAAGTCTTCAAGCGTATATGTCTTGGTTGAACCGTAATCAATACCAGTAGCGTTATTTGTGTTGTAAATATCAACCCAGTTAGCGTGTAGCGTATATGTGTATGCGCCATCTGCCGCAACAGTGAATGTACCGTAAGTACCGCTTACTGTATAATCCGTAACAAGGTTGTCAGCATCAGCGCTGAAGTCGTCATTTACTGTAACGTCGCCAGAAATGCTGTTTTGCGTGCCTGAAAGGCTGCCTTTGTCATCATTAGCAATAACCGCATCATCAATAACTGATGCTTCAACGGTTGCTGTTGTTGTTAGGCCAAAGTTATCCGTAACCAAAACATCAAATGCTAGATCGATAACATCAGAAGGGTTAGCAGGATCTGCGTGATCCAAAGTGCCGATAAGTTCAAATTCATAAGTGTAGTTTGGAGCGCCATTAATAATGGTCAATTCAAAGACTGGCTTACCATTTGCGCTACCAAGGAATTTTTGAGCATTTGCAGGATCAACGATCACTGTAACAGCATCGCCATTCGATGTTAAAGGCGCGGCTGTTGAACCAGCATAACCAAATGAACCGTCAACCGCTTCAATTGATGCAATGCCGCCATTAGCGCCTGTCACATAAATAGCACCTGTTTGATCTGAGTTGCCAGCAATGCCGTCAATCAACGTCGCTTCATCAACGATTACCGAGTCAGCCGTTGCGCTTGGAGGAGGAAGCGCTGCGACATAACCATCAAAATCAAGTGTCGCTGTATCGCTATCGCCATCAGCGTCAGTGAATGTATATGTGAATGTGTCAAAGTTATATGTATTTGGTACGCTGTAATCAACGCCAGCAAGCACATCCCAATTCGCGAAGAGAGAATAAGAGAAGCCGCCCGTTTCGTTAATAACCAATGTACCGAATGTACCTGTAAGTGTTGTGTTACCGACGATGGCAGAACCATCAACATTTGTAACTTCACCAAAAGTATCATCACTTTGATCATCTTTACCGCCCGTGTTCAGGCCAGTAATAACGTTACCGCCAGCAACTGTCGATGTCATTGGTGTCATAGATACTGAATCATCATGAGCAACAGGAACGCTATCAACAACATTGACTGTGAATGAGCCATTTGCTGTATCGCCTGCGCCGTCAGTCGCTATAAAGCCAAACTCAAGAGCAATAACATCTGTTGGATCTAAAGGATCAGCGTGATCTAAACCATCAAAGATAATAAAGTCGTAACCGCCAACGGCATTAAATGTAAATTCAAACACAGCGCGTCCACCAGCTGTTTCGCCGGTATAGCCTGTTGCTGTTTGTGTAACGATAACTGGCTCGCCAAGTGATGTTAAGTTACCACCAGCCAAAGAACCAGCTGAGTCAAAGCCCGCAGCGCCTGGAGTAATGCTACCAAAACCGTCTGTACCAAAGTCAACCGGAACGACGCCCGTTAATGTTGTTGCTGAGGCTGGAATTTCAAGTGCGATATCTTCGCCATCATCAAGTTCAGGTGGCGTAACCAAACGTTCTGCTGGTACGTCTTCTTCTGGAAGAACTTGGTCTTGTTGTTGTGTAATACCATATTGAAGCGCCGTTGGTGCAATCGGACCAATTTCGCTTAGTGGTGCAACTGAATCTGCTGTGAACGTTGAGCCGAAGCCAAAACCGCCACGGCCACCCGCGCCTGCAGCTGCGCCGGTATCACCAGCGGCCGGTTCAATAGAAGCAAGCTCGGCAGCTGTATCACCAGCAGCAGGCTCAACAGCGGCAACTTCTTGCGCTGTGTATTCTTGTTGTGCGTAGACTTCGTTCTCAACAGCACCCATTTCAAGGATCATATTAAGGTCAACAATATTACCGTCAGCCAATTGGATAGCTTCAAGGCCAGCGGCGCCTGTAATAATGACGGAACCTGCATCGCCCATATCAATAGTTAGTGTGTCTTCATTTTGTGTAATCTGTGCGTCCGCAATATCAAAGTCAAAACGGAGAATGTTTTGATCAGAAACTTCATGGCTGTTGATTGCGCCATTTTCTGGCATCACAGCGGCTTGAACGAGGTAACTATTAAGGCTATCCCATTTTTCGCTATTTTCTAAGCCGTCAACCAAAGCTTGAATTTCAAGCGCTTTGCCATCAGAGAAAAAGATATAACCCTCAGACGCTCCAGCGCCCTGACCAATGTCGGTAAAGCCAACAACTGTTCCGTTGTTTAAAATGATTTCTACCGCGCCCGTTTCTCCAAGTCTAATTTCTTGAACTTCAGTTTGAGCAAAATCTACATTGATTGAATTATTAGTCATTTAGTTTCTCCTATTATGACATCCACACACAAAATTTCCGCATTCTAACTATTTTACGAGATCCGCATATACTTTAATTAGTATCGCTTTATTGAGAACCCTTGAATATTATGTTCCGAAATTAAATATCGTAAAACTACATTTATTAATGCGTCGAACAATACCATCTTACGGGGGCTCAAATCTCGCCTTTTATTAGAAAGTTAACAATTTTTTAATACATCTAGCCTAAAGAGTCAACTAAAAAGTTATGTCAATATTCTAAGTATTTGTTTTTAAGTGAAATTCTTTTTGCACACATATTTAAGATTCGTAAAACTTTTTAACGAATCTAAACCACCTGTGCGTGAGCCAGCTTATCTATCTTCGCTATAGCCCATCTTTAGCTATAATTGGATTGTCGCCCCTAACGGGCATTTGCCCGATCGGCATCGTCGAAAGAGTTACTGACTATCAGCGATTTTATATATGCGCAAACCAAATTATAATTATTCATCTTGTTTACCTACACCAAAGGATTTGTTAAGCTTAGCCTTCGCAGAATAATTTACTGCGTGTCATTACTACATAATATATTTATTTTTAAAGCCCCGTTTTGTTATTTTATTATCCTCACCACCCCCATAAACCCGACCATTATAGCGGGTATATATAAGAATTTAAGCATTTCTGAGACATTCTTTTTACAATAGTTCGATACATAATATGAGTTTAAAATTCGAAAAACTAAGCGTCCTGGTCGTTGATGACACGAAATCAATGCGCGACCTTATATCCTCCGTATTGGAGGCATTGAATGTTGGCAAGGTTTACCAAGCCTGTAACGGCGAAGAGGGTTTTCAATCCTTCTGCCTACATCAGCCCGATATTTTACTCATTGATTGGCTTATGGAGCCGATGAATGGCATTGAACTGACCCACAAGATCCGCACAAGCGAACAATCGCCCAACCGCATGGTGCCCATTATCCTTGTGACGGGTTACAGCGCCCGCCCACGCGTCGTAGAAGCACGCGATTGCGGCGTCACTGAGTTTTTGGTCAAACCTTTCTCCGCCGTAGATTTAACGCGGCGCCTTACCCATGTCATAAATAACCCAAGAAACTTTATAGATTATAATGGCTATTTTGGGCCAGATCGGCGCCGCAAAGCTGATGATGCTTATTGCGGCCCTAAACGACGTGAAGACGATGAAATCTTTGAGACATGGAGCGTTGATTAACACTCCCTAAAGCTTTTTATAGTATGTTATTATAGACGCAGGTAAAGCGCTTAAATTTAAAATGGGCGCGCCTCCTTAAGAACCAAGAAGATGTAAATGCAAGCCGATACAGAAAAAGTCAAAGCGAAAACAATTGTCGCTAGCAAGCTATTGCAGGCAAAAGTCGGGCGCGGCCAAATAAGAGAAGATCAAGCTCTGGCTTGTAAAAAGGCACTCGAAACAAGCACATCCGACTTTGAACCCGTCGCCCTGGAGTTTCTTAATAGCCTTGAGCACGCCATAGACAACGCAACAAACAGCAGTGACAGCGACTTAGAAGCCCATAAAGCGCTTCTTTTTAAGCCAATTTTTGACTTAAAAGCGAATGCAAAAATGTTTAAATATGATTTAGTGTCGATCATGGCCAATATCATGGTGACTTTTTTAGAAAAAATCACCCATTTAGATAAAGATGCCGTTGAAATTGTCAAAGCACATCACCAAACCTTAACGCTGATTGTGCAAAAGAAAATGAACGGCACTGGTGGGGAAGCGGGAAAAGCCCTTGCTAAAGAGCTCCAAAGTGCCTGCTTACGCTATTTTTCCAAACGAAAAACATCTCCACAAGTCGCCAAATAAGAGCCCCAACTCATTAAAGCTGACATTATCACATTACAGTACATCAAAGTATTGGATGGAAAGGAAGTGGGTTTATACTAGGTTCAGACGAAGCACCTAATAATAACGCTTCTCTTACTTAAGCGGTAATCAGCCGTAATCTCTAAATCGACGACGGCGAACACGATTAAGCGCAAAACGTTTTTCGCCAACTAAAGACGCCCTTAATGCGCGAATAGCGGAAGGGAAAGTTAAGCCGTGTTTTTCGAGAAGAATGAATGTAATGGTCGAAAGCACACAAAAAACAAGCGTTACAGGCCGCGCATAGGGTAGCAAAATCAAATAAGGCAGCGCAGCGCGCGAATCCATACTAAAGAACCGCAAAGGGCGCGTGGTATTGCGCCAATGCCAATTCACCTGTTCTTGTACGTCTTGAATATTGCTCATATTTTATGCTTCCAGATTATGCGGCCAAATGTTGCGATGATGATAAGCGCTTAAATAACTATACCGAAGATAAGCCTTTGCCTCAACTAACTTCATACTTTATATCAAATAAACGTATAATTCAGCTTATAGAATACTATGGCAGCCCTTAACAAAACGTTATTTGCTGTTTGCATAACACAAGGCCTGTGCTATAAAAAACCATGAGCAGGAAAAAAGCAAAAGAAAAAACCATAGACCTTATCAATAGCCATAAGGACCTCAGCCCAGAATATGGGCCGCAATTGGCCAATCACCTGCCAATGGCCCTGTATGCATTGCATGAAATTGGCGCCCGCCACAAACGCGTTGCTGAATTTGCTAGCAGCCACATTAAAGCGCGCGGCTTAAAAGCCCCGCAAACAACCGCCAGTAACAATGCTGCGACAATTATCATCAATGAGAAAAATTGGACGAGCGCCCTTGGCACGCATAATAACTATGCTGCCTATCAAGCCTATTTTCAAAATAAACTCGACACAGACGGGCGCGATTCTTTACTGGAAAACCACCTTGATGTGTTGATGGAAGGCATAAGCGCCAGTACATTTCATGGCCTTCTTCGTGCCGCTTATGGTTTAATCTCAGATAATGACAGTGAACTTATTAACGGCCTCGCCTTATGGGCTGATTGCCATTTACCTTTAACCGCGCATAAAATACACACAACAAAGACAGGCCTGTCCCTCACCGAATCGTTCGAAGCGGCGCGACAGCTGCAAGGTCAAAGCGCTTGGCCTGACCTTAAAGCCGGCAGCCCCAATATTTTCACAAAAATGCAGGCTGTTATTCAAGCCCCTGCATTTGATACGCTCATACAACAACCTTTGAATGCAGCCACAGACCTTACCGCTCTACAAGATATTGCTCTTAATTTCTTTGAAAGTGAAAAAGGCTTCACCAGCTTACACGGCGTAACCGCAACCCATGCTTTTCGCTGCATGTTTAATCATGCAAGCAAACCAGATGACGCCCTTATTCATATGAGCCGCGCTCTATTAGTGGCGTATATTTCTGTCGGCTGTCCTGAATTAACCTATATAGACCCCAAAGCCGCGTTAAGTGAAGCTGATATAGCGGCTGATTTAAAAGTCATACAAAGGTCAAGCAACGACCATGCGATTAAACTGGCCTATAGCGCCCGTGAAGAATATCGCAATACGGGGCGCAGTGCCTATTTACAAGTCGTGCAGAATATAGCGCGTCCATAAACTTCAAAAGTCAAAGAATCTTATAGAACCCGCAAAGCTTCAAAGCTTTGTGAAGGATGCTCAAAGGCACTTTGGGCGCGTATAAGGTTCAGTTCGCGGCGCTGATCTTGCTGTGTTTGATCAAAAATATCATGTAATGCAGCAGCGGTGAGCTCGACCGCGCCGCGTAAATCGGCGCCTTTTAACAGATGCGCGAGAATAGTCGCCGCCGTGACATCTCCCGCACCATTGGGCATCGGATCCATAGCAAAGCGCGGCGTTGTTACCTGGAACACGCCCCTATTCTTTTGACTCGTTGTTACTTGGAGCGCACCTTTACTGTCTTGATCTCCCGCTGTGGAACGGTCAGACAGCAGCATCGATATTTTATCTGGCTCTAAATCATCAGGCTGGAAAGACGTCATAACGATCCTTTTAATGCCTCTTGCATGCAAAACATCAAAAGCGCGCAGTGCATCAGCCATAGTGCGGATATCAATGTCTGATAAAAAAGACGCTTCAAATTGATTGGGCACAATGATATCGGCCTTATCAATAGAGCCCTCTTTGAAATAGTCTCTCACGCGCGGATTAACAAAAAATCCACTCCCCACATCACCCATAACAGGGTCGCAGCAATATAAACATTCTGGATTAGCGGCGCGAATATCACCTAATGTCTCTAAGACCAATGCGCCGAGCTCTTCATCGCCAATATAGCCTGTAAGCACAGCATCTATTTTGGGAAATAAACCACGCGCCTTTATACCTTTAATCAAATCAGATAATTGCGCCGTGCTAAACACTTCGCCTGTCCAGTCACCATAGCCCTTATGGTTTGAAAAACTCACTGTATTTAGGGCGACAACCTCATGCCCTAAGGCATTAAGCGGTATCATAGCGGCGCGATTGCCGACATAACCATAAGCGACGGATGATTGTACAGATAATACTAAGCTCATAATTCAACCTCTAAAGACTCGTTGGAGAGCAGAGTATAGCAAAATTATAAATGTTTAGCGATTTTGATTACATGATAGTCAACAAACGTTGGCGCGGCGTATCAGCATAAAGAATCGCTTTGATTTTTTTATGCTGAATAGGCTTCGGTGTATCGTCAAGATTTAACATTGGTAAATCTTGCATCATATTTAAAGTGCCGCCAGCGTGCGTGAGCGCATCAACAATATTAAGAATTTTAGTGTTCTTCCGCGCCCTCCTGATATTGCTGGAAACCTTTCCAGGGGTCATTTTTACTCTTGATCCTATAGAGTTGAAGATCCTCGTCATATTCTCTCTTTGCTTCTGAAATGCCTTATCAAGTGCGGTGCGACCGTTTCCATCAAGGGCATTTACATCAATCACATCTTTAGCCAAAGCATAACGCAGCGTCTTTATCGCGCAAGAGCTCACAGCCGCATGCAAAACAGTCGAATCGATGGGGAGCGCTGTGTCCGCTTGATAATTAAAAAAGAAAGCTAGCTTCTTGCCCGCAATAGATTTTTTGGTTAAATCAACGCCAGAGCTCTCAGCTGCTTTAACAAAATCACCATAGAAGAAGTCCCCGCCATGCGCATAGCGCAAAGTGGCTGTTGTGCCGTTTATATCATAGCGATTAATATCTTTTTTCATGCTCCGCTCCTTAAAACATCAAATCTCAAGTCAAAGTAAAATAGATAATATCAAAACTGTTTATACTACCCAGGGGTTGTTATGTCAATAACTTGCTTTTAACGGTGCCAGATACTCACGTGTAAAACATAAAAAACATCTATATATGGTATTTACCTGCGGCGTAACATACTATATATTGATATCTGATGATTTCTCATCGACTGGTTTACGGCCAATCAATATGCGCGGAATAGATGTGGAGAAGAGTCGAAAAAGACTCGGATTCTAACGCGACGAACCTATATTGATTGGTAATCACTTAAAAATTGTTTTCAAGGAGTCTGCCCCTTATGTCTGATCATGACACAGCTGCCAATAAAAAATCGCTCGCTTTAATCAGTAAAATTGATGCCCTTAGCGATGATGTAACAAAAAACCCCAGCCCGCTTTTGCAAGAACGCCATGTTTATAAGCCGTTTTTGTACCCATGGTGCTATGAAGCGTGGCACACACAGCAGCGTGTTCACTGGTTGCCAGAAGAAGTCCCAATGGCCGCTGATATTAATGACTGGAAAAATAAACTTACCCCTTCAGAAATTAATCTACTGACGCAAATCTTCCGTTTCTTCACCCAAGCTGATGTTGAAGTTAATAACTGCTATATGCGCCATTACTCGCGCGTATTTGGTCCTGTTGAAGTACAAATGATGCTGTCAGCATTTTCTAATATTGAAACCGTACATATTGCCGCTTACTCGCATTTGCTTGATACGCTTGGCATGCCAGAGCTTGAGTACCAAGCTTTCCTACAATATAAGGAAATGAAAGATAAATTTGACGATCTACAAGAAGTATCGATGAACTCACGCCGCGATATTGCTAAAACAATGGCAACATTTGGTGCGTTCACAGAAGGCCTTGCGCTTTTCGCTTCTTTCGCGATTCTCATGAACTTCCCACGCTTCAATAAAATGAAGGGTATGGGGCAAATTATTACATGGTCAGTACGTGATGAAACACTACACTGCCTATCCATGATCCGCCTATTCAATGAATTCATCAATGAAAACCCAGATATCTGGGATGATGAGCTGCGCGCAGAAATCAAAGAATCATGCATCAGAACCGTTGATCATGAAGATGCGTTTATCGATCTTTGCTTCGAAATGGGCGAAATTGAAGGCCTTAACCCACAAGATGTGAAACAATATATACGCTGGATTGGTGATCGTCGTATGCAACAATTAAACCTCGAGCCAATTTACGGCGTTGAGAAAAACCCACTGCCATGGATGGACGAAATCCTTAATGGCGCGGAGCATACAAACTTCTTCGAAAACCGCTCAACAGAATACTCAAAAGCCTCGACTAAAGGCGCATGGGAAGATGTTTTTGCTGATGAAGTCTTTGGTGACGTCGCTTAAAACCAATCTTCAAGCCCCTAATTCTAATAAAAACGAAAAAGCCCTCTTTTTTAAATCGAGGGCTTTTTTGTTGACTCGCGCACAAAGTTATGGTAAATAAACGCCTAGAACATTGAAACATAAAGGATCAAACAAATGGACACCAATACAGAAGAAAAAGAATCACTCGCGATAAGTTATAATGGCGCAATCGGATTTTTTGATTCCTTAGGGAAAAGTACAAAAGAGAATATTGCCTATGCATATGACAGCGACAAAAACACCCTAAGGAGGCTGGCTCAGGTCGCTATAGGTTCGAAAACCCTGCAAGTTGTGGGCTTAACCGGCACTGCCGGTTCCGCAGCATTTGCTACGAACTCACTTGTTAATGCTTGGCAAGAGCCTGACGCAGAAATATCAAAACAAGAAATGCCAGCTACTAGCGTCGCGTTAACCGCGTTATTCGGAGCTGTGGTAATCTTCTATGGTAAAAATTCAAAAAACATAGTGAATACGGTCGACCAAAAAGTACAAGAAAGCTTGAGTAATAAAGCACAACTTAACATGTAAGACCATAATGATGCTGACGAAAAAGCCCATAGATTTGTGGGCTTTTTTATTGACTTCACAGCAATGTTATGGCAATAAACAATCTCAGTTAAAAAAATTAAGGATGAATCAAATGAGTACGGATACAAAATATGAAGCGGCTGTCGCTAAGTTTAATCAACTGGGGGCAAGCACCGCGGAGAATATTGCCGATACATATGATACTCAGAAAAATGTTTTAATAAACCACCATAAAACCATTGAAGACAGTGGAGAAGCTCGAGCATACATCTTCATCGGTACGGCAGCCTCCGCTGTAACCACGCTAAATAGCGCCCATAATGCTTGGACGGCACCTGATTGGGAAACATCAAAACAAGAAATGCCTGCTGTCAGTTTAGGATTAACACTGGTTTTTGGTACATTGATGTTAATGGGAAAAAAAGGAATCAAAAAAACTATACAAGCAGTTGACCGCGATGTACAAGATTGCGTTAAGAATAAAACGCAGCCCCATATGTAAGGCCTTAATCATGAAACCGTTATTGACTATTTTCACCCTTATTTTAACGGTCATCACACTCAGCGCATGTTCAAATACACTGCAAGGTGTTGGCCGAGACATTGAGCGCGCTGGTGAAGGTCTACAAAAAATCTCAAGGTAAGCGCCCCTCCTCCTAAATTTAAACAAAAAAGAGCCGACCCGAAGGCCGGCTATCAAGTTTACAGGGAGTTGTAGAAAGGGGCATCAGGCATGAAGCCCCCAGAGGAAACGTCTATTTAATCCAGAATATCAAGCATTTCAGCGACCAAAGGGTGGCGAACAATATCGACTGATTGCAAATGCACGTTGCCAATGCTGCTCACCGGCATTAACTGCGCTGAAATATCAGCCAAACCCGACATTCCATCTAGTAAATCACTTTGGCGCGGATCGCCGGTGACAACCATGGTCGCATTCCAGCCAAGGCGCGATAGCAGCATTTTTAGCTGAACATAAGTACAGTTTTGCGCTTCATCGATCACGATAAAGGCATTGTTTAATGTCCGACCGCGCATAAAGCCAACTGGGGCAATTTCAATTGTACCATCATCCATTAACTGTTTAACGCGTTTACCACCAAGACGGTCACCAAGTGCATCATAAAGCGGGCGTAAATACGGCGCCATTTTCTCATGCATGTCACCAGGCAGGTAACCAAGGCTTTCACCCGCTTCCATGGCTGGGCGTGATAAAATAATGCGCTCTACTTCACCAGCTTCTAGGGCTTCAACGGCAGCGGCGATCGCTAAATATGTTTTACCAGTCCCCGCGGGGCCAACAGCGAATGTTAAGCTATGCTCTTTAATCGCATCCATTAATTCCTTTTGATTTTCTGAGCGTGGCTTAACTTTGCGAATAAAGCTTTTATCGCGATGATTATCTATATCTGTCGCTAAAGGATGCCATTCAGTGCCATCAAATGCCTTTACAACATTTGTGTTCTTATCGTGGGATCTGACTTTTTTACGAGTTTTTTTAGCCATGAGCATGCTCCTGTTGGTGTGTTAGAGGATGAAAGGAAATAGGCATAGAGACGTGAGGTAAAAAGAGTTTTGATAGACCTTTAAGAGTGAGGGGTGCGGAGGTGAAGGGGGCGGATTTTGAACACAAAAAAACTGGCTCGGTGTAAACCTGAGAAGCCAGTTGTAAAAATCTGCGATGCAAAAGAACGTCTTGAATTAGAAGAGGGTAACCTCATCATATTCGGGGGCGAAACAAACAGCTCAGCCAATGTTGCGGTGCTGAACCCTGAATCATTTTTATAATGTAATAGTGCGTGAAATATCAAGGTGAGGAAATCTCCTTGTTAAGATGACTACTAAAATTATGCTATCATAAAATACCTTGCTAGGCCATGCCTAAACTTGATAGATTTACACAGTTTATTTTCACAGCCCGCAATCATTGGGCTTAAGGGGTGTATAATCGTGAACGTTACCTATGCAGATATTCAAAAAGCGCAGCAAGCGATAAGCGGGCAGATCATCAGAACACCGACGGTAAAAGCGACTCGATTGTCTTTGCGCAGCGGTGTTGAGATTTATTTAAAGCTCGAAAACTTACAACATACCGCCTCATTCAAAGCGCGCGGCGCTTTAAATTGCTTACTTAATTTAAGTGAAGACGCCAAATCACGCGGCGTCACAGCCAGTTCAGCGGGCAATCACGCACAGGGCCTTGCCTTTCATGCACAGCGCCTAAAAATCCCCGCAACGATTGTTATGCCCAAAGGCACAGCGTTTAACAAAGTCCAGAAAACCGAAGAATTTGGCGCGACCGTGATATTGGCCGGCGATAATTATGATGAAACGCAAGCCTTCACCCATGAGCTTGCCAATAAACACGGCTATGCCTTTGTTCACCCTTTTGATGACCCTTATGTGGTCGCCGGACAAGGCACGCTCGGCATTGAAATGCTTGAAGATCAGCCTGACCTTGATAAAATCATTGTTCCAATTGGTGGTGGCGGCTTAATATCGGGCGTGGCGACTGCCGTGAAACATATGAACCCCGCCATAGAAGTTATTGGCGCACAGGCGGATCTTTATGATGCTGTGGCCCGTCACTATAAGGGCGAGGACGCAAATGTTATTGGCGGGCCGACATTGGCTGAGGGCATTGCCGTGAAGACCCCTGCCGCCCGTACGCTCAAAATCATGCGCGGCCTTGTACAGCGGATCATAACCGCCAGTGAAGAAGAGATTGAAGACGCCATCTTTAATCTGCTGAGCTCAGAAAAACTTGTGGCTGAGGGCGCAGCAGGCGCTGGCCTTGCCGCCATACTTAAAAATAAAGAAGAATTCCAAGGCCAGAAAATTGGTTTGGTCTTATGCGGCGGGAATATTGACTCGCGCATACTCTCGACGCTTATTTTACGCGGCATGCTGCGTGAAGGGCGGATCACGCGCCTGCGCTTTGAAATTAATGACACGCCGGGTCAATTGGCTGATATAGCGAATTTAATTGGTCAAGAAGGCGCCAATGTTATAGAAGTCATCCATCAACGCCTCATGCAGGCCGTTCCGCTGAAAAGAGCCGAGCTTGATATGGTGATTGAAGCGCGGGATAGAGCCCATGTCCAAGACATATTAGTCAAATTGCGCGCTTTGGGTTTTAAAGTTAATCAAATGAACGAAGTAGCATAATATATGAGTGATGCAGCCACCGCCTTAACCAAATTATTTGACAGTGGCAGCTTAAACGCGCCTGAGGGCGATGCCCTTATTGGCGTTTGGGCTATGCAGCCTTGTGCTGAAATCATCCCCTATCTGAGTAATAATGGCTTACATAGTGAAAATTTGCGCCTGTGGTGCCCGTTTTACCCATGGGCAAAAACCCTCTCACAGGACTTTACTTTACCTCTAATGCAGGAAATGGTCTGCGCAGAGGCGCTTGACCTTGCGCTAATCTTACCCGCCAAACAAAAAGATGAAACGGCGATTCTTATCGCCAGCGCGCTCGAATCCTTAAAAAAAGGCGGAGAGCTGATTATCGTCGCCGCCAATGATGCTGGTGGTAACCGGCTTAAAAAAACATTAGAAGGATTTGGCGTAACAATCGACACGGTTCACTCCAAACAAAAATGCAAAATCGTTTGCGCGCGCATTCATGATTTTGACCACGCCGCGATAAGCGCCATTTTAGCGACCGCTGCGCCGCAAGATATTCTTGATGGCCAATATACATCACAAATTGGCCTCTATGGTTGGGATAAAATTGATATAGGCTCTGCCCTGCTCGCAGAACATATCCCCGATGACCTGCATGGACTAGGGGCTGATTTTGGCTGCGGTTATGGGTTTTTATCGCGTCAAATCACTCAGAGAAATTCAAAAGTCAAAAAGCTTTGCATTATCGATGCAGACCGCAGGGCCGTTGAGTTGAGCCAAGCAAATCTCGTGGGTCACGAAGCTATAATGCACCCCATATGGGACGACCTTACTGCACCAGATAAATTACCGAAGAATTTAGATTTCGTGATTATGAACCCGCCTTTTCATAGCGGTAAAGGCGCCAATAGCGCAATTGGTATTAAATTTATTGAAAGCGCTCATCACGCCTTAAAACGCTATGGGCAGCTTTATCTTGTTGCCAATAATCACCTGCCTTATGAGCGCAGCCTAGAACAGCTCTTTCATAAACATGAAATTATTGCACAGAAAAACGGCTTTAAAGTTATTTGCGCAGGTAAATAACCCTCAGTAACAAGCCACACGCACAAAAGACACCTTAAATAAAATCCAATGCGCAAAGATGGTTATAAAAGGCTTTCTTATTCCATGGTGATTCATTTGGATACGCCTGAAGGAATAAATTATAGGCCATAATCAGCTTACGTGATGAACTTTTCACTTTGGGCTGGCTATTATAAGAGCGATAGATAGATTTCATTTGATAATCAGCATAATGCCACTCTTCAAAAAACGCCCATTGCTCTCTCAGAGCTTCAAGAACCAGACGCTGAGTCTCATAATGCTTATGGGGCGTGGGCATGGACTGCAAGTCTTGTATTATACCTAAATAAGCCTGCTGAAAATAGTCCATATCGTAGAACTGATCATTAAGCATAGCGGTTAAAAGCTCAACGCGCAGCGCGACGGCATAATCAAGTGTTATAAAAAAGGCGGAGAGATACTCTGCATCTGGGGCATTCAAGGGCGAATTATTCGCATCATACGGGGTTTGTTCTTTGGGAATAGCTTTATAGGCATCCTCAATACTCATAGCATGAGAGGGGGCAGGCATCACACAGATAAGAACTGAGAATAGGCATAAGCAACGTTTTAAAATATTAACCATCAAACTTCCCTCTTTTAAATAGCACTATCATGATACATATTTTACGCTCCCCATAAAAGCAGATAAAGAGGCGACTTTAAAGTGAATCTTCTTCTCGCTATATTCCCCTATAAAGCCTTATATACTTAATTAACCGACCCCCATTGCAGCAGATAACTTGCTGTGTTTTATGCTACACTCTTTTTCTTTTTTTGGCTGGACTCTTAGCCGTAAAAACCGAAAAGCCGTGAGGCGGATGTTAGCTATATCGGTTTTACCTATACTGCATATTCGAACAATCAATTGGATTTTTAGGATGTACAATCTTAGTATTATTTATATTAAAGACCTATAAACCAAGAAAGATATAAAGCATGAGCACACGGAAACTATTAATGACAACCGCAATGGCTGGCTTGCTGGCCTTTACATCACCCCAAACAATTTTAGCAGAGGTTCCTATGAATAAAGGCGAAGTAAAATCAAATCAGTTCTGGTGGCCAGAGCAGCTAGACCTAAATCAACTGCGTGCTCATGATATTAAATCTAACCCTTATGGTGAAAAATTCAACTATTCTGAGGCATTCAAAAGCCTTGATCTTAATGCAGTCAAAAAAGATATTGATACATTACTAACAACATCACAGGATTGGTGGCCGTCAGATTACGGTAATTACGGCCCCTTCTTTATTCGCATGGCGTGGCATAGCGCAGGAACATATCGCACTCATGATGGTCGCGGTGGCGCCGGTGGCGGTCAGCAACGCTTTAATCCCCTTAATAGCTGGCCTGATAATGCAAGCCTCGACAAAGCGCGCCGTCTACTTTGGCCGATTAAACAAAAATACGGAAGCAGCATATCATGGGCAGATCTCATGGTTCTAACAGGCACGGTTGCCATGGATAGTATGGGCTTTAAAACCCTTGGTTTTGCTGGCGGCCGCGAAGATGACTGGGAGCCTGATTTAGTTTACTGGGGGCCTGAAGCAACTATGTTAGCAGGCCAGCGCCGTGGTAAAGATGGCAAGCTTGAAAAGCCCTTAGCCGCGGTTCAAATGGGTTTGATCTACGTAAATCCAGAAGGTCCAAATGGTAATCATGATCCTCTTTCTGCAGCCCAAGACATACGAGAATCTTTTGGACGCATGGCAATGGATGATGAAGAAATTGTCGCGCTTATTGCTGGCGGCCACACCTTTGGCAAAGCGCATGGTGCACATAAAGCAGAGGATTGCCTTGGTCCAGAACCCGCAGCCGCAGGCCTTGAAGAACAAGGGTTTGGTTGGAAGAATAAATGTGGTAAGGGCCATTCTGAAGATACGATGACCAGTGGCTTAGAAGGCGCGTGGACATCAGCACCGACACAGTGGACTCATATGTATCTCGATAATCTATTTAACTTTGAATGGAAAGAAGAGAAGAGCCCTGCTGGTGCGACACAATGGGTACCGACAGACGAATCGGCCAGAGAACTCGTGCCCGACGCCCATATTGAGGGTAAATATCACGCGCCAATCATGTTCACAACGGATCTTGCCCTGAAAGAAGACCCTGCTTTTGCTAAAATCGCCAAACGTTTTCATGAGACTCCCGAAGAGTTTGAGCTCGCTTTTGCCCGTGCATGGTTCAAATTGACTCACCGTGATATGGGGCCGCGTGCACGCTATATTGGATCGGACGTCCCAGATATAGAATTGCTTTGGCAGGACCCTATCCCTAAAATTGATTATAAATTGATCGATGATAAGGATATAGAAAAGCTTAAAGGCGAGATTCTAAAGTCAGGCTTAACGATTCATGAGCTTGTTAACGTCGCTTGGGCTTCCGCATCAACCTTCCGTGACAGTGATATGCGTGGTGGTGCCAATGGCGCACGTATACGCCTTGAGCCACAAAAGAACTGGCGCGTAAACAATCCTGCTGAATTAGCCAAAGTCCTCGGCACACTCGAAGCTGTTCAGAAAGACTTTAACAGCAAGCTTAAAGGCGGAAAGAAAGTCTCCCTTGCAGATATTATTGTCCTCGCTGGTAATGCGGCTATTGAGAAAGCAGCCAAAGATGCAGGCTACAAGGATGTGCAAGTCCCGTTCACAGCAGGGCGTGCTGATGCCAGCCAAGAAAAAACTGATGTGACATCATTTGGCTATCTCGAACCAACAGCCGATGGCTTCAGAAACTATTACCAAGAAGATAGTTATAAGTCACCCGCGGATATGCTTATTGATAAAGCTGATCTGCTCAGCCTATCCGTACCAGAGATGACCGTTCTAATTGGTGGATTACGGGTCTTGGGTGCGAATACTGGCGGGGTTAAGCATGGCGTCTTCACTCAGCATCCAGAGAGATTAAGTAATGATTTCTTTGTTAATTTGCTGGATATGTCAACACAATGGAAAAAATCGCCTGATACAGAAAGTATCTACGAAGGCCATGACCGTAAAACGGGGGCACTAAAATGGACAGCAACGCCTGTTGACCTTATTTTTGGTTCAAACTCAGAATTACGGGCTATTGCCGAAGTTTATGCTTTTGACGACTCAAAAGAAAAATTTGTTCATGACTTTGTAAAAGCATGGACAAAAGTCATGAATCTTGATCGTTTTGATTAACAGCCAAAACATCCAATATACTCAATGTTAAAAAAGGCGCTGCACTAGATTTCTAGTCTGGCGCCTTTTCTTATAAATATGCATTATAATGTATCTTGAGGGTCATAGACGAACTCATCAGAGGCTCTGCCTCCTTGCGTTTTTCTCTACACAGACACCATGGCGCTGCTGACGCAATCCCGCCTGCGCAGCGGTGCTTTGGTGTTAAGCTCTTTATCGTCCACGCGCGCGCTCAACGCTGATAATTTGCGGCGTCGCCCTGAGCGCCGCAATTACATTATTAAGATGTTTAGTGTCACTAACAAAAACATCAATCAACATATCCCAAAAATCGAGCGACCTTGATGTGATTTTCAGATTCGTAATATTACCGCCACTTTTACCAATCACCGTAGAGATCGTACCCAATGTACCGGGTTGGTTCATAATCGTGACCGAGAGGCGACCAATGCGCGCTTCGGGGGCCTCAGGGCCTTCGCCCCATGAAACATCAAGCCAACGCTCTGGCGTATCAGCAAAGTTCTCTAGCGTGTCACAATCAATCGTGTGAATGGTCACGCCCTTACCTGTTGTTACAATGCCGACGATACGATCGCCCGGCAAAGGGTGACAACAGCGCGCAAAATGCATCGCCATGCCCGGTATAAGGCCGACAATCGGCATTGGCGCGGAACTTTGCGGCTTTTTCTTTGATGTATATTCACCAAGTTCATCTAAGTTTGGACGTACAGGCTCTGTATTATGGCTTGGGAAAATAGCTTTAAAGACATCGCGCGCAACAATGTTACCAGAGCCAATCCCCGCATAAACATCCTCTACATGGTTTTCTTTAAATTTATCCGTTACGCCATTTACGGCTTTTTCAGTAAAGTCATAACCTTCCGACTTAAATATTTTCTGCAGCATAGCCCGCCCCAGAATCATATATTCATCGCGCTGTTGCTGACGAATAAAGCGCCTAATATGCGAGCGCGCCTTGCCCGTCACCACAAAACGTTCCCAAGTCGGCGATGGGTTTTGGGTTTTGGCGGTGATAATATCGACCTGATCACCATTTTGAAGCTTGGTGTTAAGCGGCGCGATGCGGCCATTAATTTTTGCGCCGACACATTTATTACCGACCCCTGAATGCACCGCATAAGCAAAGTCAATTGTCGTTGCGCCCGCAGGTAATTCAATCAAATCACCACGCGGGGTAAAGGCAAAAACATGGTCTTGGAATAATTCAAGCTTAGTGTTTTCAAGTTTTTCTTCTGCCGTGCCGCTCTCATTTTCCATGATCTCGACAAGCTCACGCAGCCAGCGATAATGTTTCGCTTCACCGGCCGCTTTATCGGAGCCGTTATTGCGTTTATACGCCCAATGCGCTGCAAGGCCCAGATCAGCCTCTTCATGCATTTCTTGCGTGCGGATTTGAATTTCAATGCGCTGCCCACCAGGGCCAATCACTGTTGTATGGAGCGAACGGTACCCATTAGGCTTTGGGGTTGAGATATAATCTTTGAATTTTCCGGGGACCGTTGGGTATTTCGCATGAATAATACCCAGCACCCAATAACAGGACTCAATCGAATCGACAACAATGCGGAAAGCCATAATGTCAGAGAGCTGTTCAAAGAGAATATTCTTGCGCTGCATTTTACGCCAAATTGAATAACGGGTTTTCTCGCGCCCCGTAATATGACAGGCAACGCCCGATTCCTTCATAAGTTTTTCAAGTTCAGAAATAACATCCGCGGGAACGTCTGAGCCCTCTTCGCGTAAATACGCCAAACGATTTAATATTGTATCGCGCGCCTCGGGTTGCATATGTTCAAAGGCAAGGTCTTCAAGTTCTTCTTTAATTTTATGAATGCCGATACGTTCAGCCAATGGCGCGAAAATATCCAAGGTTTCGCGTGCAATGCGTATACGCTTTTCTGGCTTTGTAATATGATGCAAAGTGCGCATATTATGCGTACGATCCGCCAGCTTAACCAGCAAAACGCGAATATCTTCTGACATAGCCAGTACAAGCTTACGAAAGTTTTCGGCCTGCTTACCTTCTACCGTCTGGCCTTCAATACGCGTTAACTTCGTTACGCCTTTAACAAGATTGGCCACCTCATCGCCAAATTCGCGCTTTAAATCTTCATCCGTGACGGGGGTATCTTCAACCGTATCATGTAAAATCGCCGTAACGACCGAGGCTGTATCCATATGCATTTCAGCTAAAATCATCGCGACTTCGACAGGATGCGTATAATAAGGCTCGCCTGAAGCACGATTTTGCCCCTCATGCTTTTCCTTAGCGAAGTTATAAGCCTTTTCGACTATATCGACTTGTAGATCTTTGTTTAAAGCTAATAAGTCTTCTAAAAGCTGGTCTCTGTCGCTCATGTTTTTATCATTTTCTTCGGAATTATTTATAGGGTCACTCGGCGTTTATACTACTAATATACGCAATAATTTCGCATTAGGCTAGAGCGCTCAATCTGATTATTACATCCAATTGTATCTTTATTTCAGCATTAGTTAATAAAACTCTGCTTATACTAGAACCGTGAGAGTGTGAGAACCAAGTTTAAGGGTGTATATGAGATGAATCGTTCTAAAGACAGTGTAGCTAATGGCGCATTATTAACTAACTATATTCAGTTCAAGAGTTTTTCCTGGTTATATGATCAATTATTCGAAACCGTTGCAGCACAAAGTGATTCTTTAAAAGAAAAATCATTTCGCATTCGCCATGAAGTTTATTGTGATGAATTTGGCTATGAAGAAGCTGCAAAACATGCTGACCGTCTAGAGCGCGATGCTTATGATGAACGCGCCGAGCATAGCTTACTTATTCACAAACGTAGCGGCGAGGCCATTGGCTCTGTGCGCATCGTTCCACCAAATTTCAGCGATTTATCTCAAAGTTTCCCCCTACAAGACATCTTTAAAAGTGGCCGTCTTCGTGACGAAGATTTATTAGAAAATATGTGTGAAATATCCCGGCTCTGTATGCTGAAGAAATTCCGCGTGCGTAGCGGTGATGAAGGGTCTCCCCTTGGTGGTGTTCACGACCAAGAACAAGAAACCTTCGTTGATCGATCGTGCCGCCGTGTTGCACGCCGCATTATTCCTTTTGCGCCAATCGGCCTTATTCAATCGAGCTTTGATATGGCGAGCCAGCGAGGGTTAACGCATGGCTGCGCGATTTTAGAAACGCGCCTTATTAACTCACTAGAACAACTCGGCATCATCTGCGAGCGCATTGGCCCTATCATTGACTACCAAGGTAACCGTCAGCCAATTATCATTGATTTTTTAACAACGATGAACAACCTTAAGGTTCACCAAAAGGCTGTTTGGGAAATGGTTACAAAGAACGGCGAATTGCATGATCGCCTATATAGAATGCGAAGCAAGAAACAGGCCGAAAAAGAATTTTCGACATAGATTCGACATCGATGGAAAACAGAAGACCAAACGACTTTAATCTACAAACAAAATAAGGGTGGGTACTATGGAGCAAGAATCTCCGTTCAATTCAATACATAATGAGAGCCTTAGAAAATATTTAGCATTTAAAAGCTACGCCTATATCTATGAGCAACTTTTTGAAACAAAAATAGTCCACAGAGAGCGCGACAGGGAAAAAGCTTTTCGCATACGCTATGATATTTACTGTGCCGAATACGGGTTCGAAGATGCAAAACAATTTGAACGAGAGCTAGAAAAAGACAGCTTTGATGATATTGCACAACAAGTTTTACTGATTCATAAGCCTAGCGGCGAAGCGGTTGGAACGGCGCGCGTTATACCACCAAATGCGCGCGAATTAATGGGGAGCTTTCCTCTACAAGAAGCGTTTAATTGTTCTCAACTTTCTAACGAATTTAGCTTGCAGCGCATGGGAGAAATCTCAAGATTATGCGTATTAAAGGACTTTCGCGGCAAAGCTAATTTAGATGGTAAGACCAGTTATAACCCCTTAGATGCTATTTACGGTAAATTTGCCTCTAAGCTTATTAAATTTGGCCCGATTGGCCTTATTCGATCTGCCTTTGAAATGTCCGCGGACCGTAAACTTGATCGCGCTTGTGCGATTATGGAGACACGCTTGATTCGCTCATTAGAACGTCTGGGCATATTATGTGATCGTATCGGTCCCGTCATCGATTATCACGGTAAACGACAGCCCGTTATTATTGACCTGCATGGAAGCTTGTGTAATATACGCGCGCGTCAGAAATCCCTTTGGGAGATGATCAGTTATAACGGCGCGCTTCAAAATCGCCTCGACATCGTCAGAGATCACAATGACATGATTGCCCATAGAGCAGCATAAACCCAGCGCAAGCAGCGAAGCGCACAAGAAAACATCTACGCAGGAATAAAGTAAACATGACAAACGCAACCGAAGGCACGCAACCAAGCGCCCAAAGCTTAAAACGATATATGCAGTTTAAGAGTTATGCTTTTATGTATGAGAAGCTTTTTGAAACGCGCTTTGCTACCACAGATGAGGATCGCGAACAAGCGTTTCAAGTGCGCTATGAAGTATATTGCGCTGAATATGGCTTCGAGGAAGCGCAGAAATTTAGTGACAAAATGGAGCAAGATGCCTTTGATCAACAAGCGCAGCATGCCTTATTGATACATAAGCCAAGCCAAAGAACCGTTGGCACCGTGCGCATCATCCCACCAAATATGCGTGATCTTGGCTTAAGCTTTCCCCTGCAAGAAGCTTTTCAATGCAGCCAACTGGCTAACCCAGACAACGTCAAACGCATGTGCGAGATTTCAAGGCTTTGTATTTTGAAAGACTTTAGAGGCAAAAGCAGCTTTGCCAGCAAAAAAAATGAGGAAGAAGAAAAAACAGCGCGCGATAAAATCTGCGATGTTTTGGCCTCTAAACTTATCAAACTTGGGCCGATTGGCTTATTACGATCTTGTTATGAAATGTCCCTTAACCGTAAACTGGACAGCGCCTGTGCCGTTTTAGAAACCCGATTAATTCGATCATTAGAGCGCCTAGGTATCGTTTGTGAGCGCATTGGCCCGGTCATCGATTACCACGGTAAGCGCCAACCTATTATTATTGATTTCATGTCAACGGCTAATAGCATGCGCAGCCAGAATAAAGCGATATGGGAGATGATCACTTATGGCGGGCGCCTACAACAACGCGGCAATCTTGTACGCGAACATAACAACCTTATTGGCGCGGCCTTCACAGAAACATTCCTCAATGAAGATACAGTCAGACAAACGCCCAGCGCTTTGGTTCTTTAGTTCAACATATGAGAGAATTCGACTTGAAGCCGCCTACTCGTTACAGAATCAAGGCGGCAATCAGTAAGATCGGGCTTACGATAACAGCCGCGCCCATAAGCCATAAGGAAAAATAGCCTATAATTGTGCCCACTAAACCGTAAGTCAAATAACTATAGATCATAAACGGCACACTAACCGCAGGCGCAGCTGCGACAACCAAAGCGGCATAGACAAGCCCTAGAGCCAAGCCCAACATCGTGGCTATTTTTTGTACTTTGTTCAATGAGGGATGAATATGCGCCGTATTAAACAACCCCCAATCAGGTGCCTTATGCCCATTATCATTGGCAAGCACGCCAATATCCACGCGTAAATCAACGGTTTTTAAGAGATCTGCTTTATAAGAGCGGAGTAATTCTTGGTGTTTAATATTTTGCGCGGCGCTCTGGTTTTGATTTTGAGGTTTCAATTCTATAGGTGAGCTAGCATAGCGCCAATTCTCAAGAAGTTTCCCATCTGCACTGGCAGTCTTTAGTGAGGCGTTGCTTGTAGACATGATACGTTCCCCTTACTTTTTTTATACTATTTGAATAGATGATAACAAATTTTGAGGTAAGTTTAAAGGGGGCACGCACAACTATGCCTTGTGCGCCCTATAGTCTCACCCAATAAAACCATTAAAAACTTGCAAAGCGAGGCTTGTTTATGTAATATACGATCATGATTTAACCATTATTGATAACTTTATTTCACTGGAGGGGTTTTATGTCAGATCAAGCAAGCAAAGTACTCAACGTAAATCAAATTTGCGCGGGCATGATTATTCAGCATGGCTCAAACCGCAACAAACGCTTTGGGGTTGTTACAGAAAGCTGCACAGACAGCACTGGCCGCATTACCGGTTTTGAAACCCTAACCATGACACCCTCAGATCAACCAATAGCAGGCTGCCGCGCTGTTACTTTCGCAGATAGTCGTGATATGGGGCTGAGCACGGCAAATGGCCGCAGCACAAAACAATTTTTCATCGAACCTGATGGCTGCTATGTCCGCAACAATAAAGACAGCTTAGGGACGCGCGCGGCATCGGATGAAGTCGCCAATATTGTAGGGGAAATGAACGGCCGCCATTTCGATAAATATGTCGAAAAAACCCTTACTAAGAAAGCCGTTTTTAATCTCAACTCAAAAACAGATTTTGCACGCGCTGATACGCATGATTACCCCAATGCTTCAAATTTGAGCACGGGTGATAAAATTGCTGAAAACATGATTTTCAAAACGGGCGCAAAACCTGACCCGTTCTTTAAACCAAAAGGCCAAGAGTCTAACGCCACTGGATATGATGTATCATTGGGCAACGCTATGGCGCTTGGTTTACTCTCACGCGATACGGTCGATCAATTAGCTGGTCCACGCGCCAAGTCTCAACCCGCCACTTTGAAAAGTGCCTGCGCATATATTAAAGATTCGAAGTCCGCACATGCTAAAACACTCGCAAAGAGTGAGACGGCCTCTGACCTGCAACGTGCTTGGGGCAAATTTATGGGCGATGTTTTAAGCATCGAGACCACTCCTGAAACAGCACATAAATACGCAGGCATACTCATGCGCCCAGCGCTGTAAATAATATATGTGCTAAGTTTAAACGAAAGCCTTGCATGAATTACAGCTTACGGATTGCCCCTTTATATCTAAATAGAGTTTTTCTAAATACCATTACTCGCGTATACTAATAAACTATGCTTGTTATGACGCTCTTATTATGAGCTCGTTATGAGGCTCGGGCCAAAATAGATATTTTTTAAAGGCAATTTTATGTTTGAATCATCCTCCCGTATTAACGACCTAATACAGGAACAAAAACAGCTTGAGGAATCAGGAAAGCTTCATTGGTTTCACTGGGCTATTATTTTGGGCTCCGTCGTCGTTACTCTGGGCGTATGGAGCTACGCCAATAAGCAAAGCCAGCAAAAAACAGAAAATCATTTCAACCGCCAGTCAAACCAAGCCATCGCCCTTATTTCAGAGCGCATGTTAAAATATGAAGATGCTTTATGGGGCGGCGTTGCGGCTATGGAATCTCATAATAATGACATGAACCAAGCGCAATGGTCGCGCTATGCTAACGCCCTGAAAATAGATAAAAAATATCCTGGAATAAACGGTATAGGCGTTATTCACCATGTCTTACCCGCACAGCTCGAGGCCTATCTGAGCAAGGAAAGACTCGATCGGCCTGATTATCAGATCCATCCAGCCCATAACCAAAATGAATATTTCCCGATCACCTATATCGAGCCCCTTGCGAGCAACGCCAAAGCCGTTGGGCTTGATATGGCGCATGAAGCCAATCGCTATGCAGCCGCTAAAAAAGCCTGCGCTACAGGGCTCGCACAAATAACAGGGCCTATCATACTTGTCCAAGATGAGGAACAAACCCCTGGCTTTCTTTTTTACGCTCCTTTTTACAACGGTAACAATCAAGGGTCACTCACTGAGCGTGTAGAGAGCTTCAAAGGCATTATTTACGCACCGTTCATCTTTAAAAAACTAATGGACGGCACGCTGGCTGCGGAAAACCGCTCCATAGGCATTGAGATTTTAGATGGCGATGAAAGCCTTTATAATGAGCATAATGAGCAGTCGGAAGATTTTGACGCCAACCCTATGTTTAAGCAAATATCCGAAATTAATATGTATGGGCGCACATGGCATTTTGATATACGCAGCACACAATCATTCAGAGCGCAAACCAGCACAGCGCAGCCACAAATAATATTATTTGGCGGCTTATTCATCGACAGCATGTTATTTCTTCTGTTTATGCTGCTCGCGCGTGCCAACCGCAAAGCTGTCCATTTTGCAAACACCCTCACACAAGAATATAAAGTCAAATCGGATAGCTTAGAACAAGCCAATAGCGAATTAGAAGAATTTGCTTACAGAACATCCCATGATTTACGCTCGCCTTTAATGTCGTCTCTGGGGGTTTTATCTATAGCCGAAAAGGCGATTGAGGCTAAGGATGACAAAAAAGCCCTTATGAGCATTGCGCATGCGAACAAATCGCTGACCACCTTAAAAACCCTTGTTGAAGACATTCTCAATTTAACAAAAATAAAGAGCGCCAATGAAGAAATTGACGATATTGATTTCAATGTTGAGCTTAAAGAAATCCTTGAAAACTTAGCGCATATGGATGGTTTCCATGATATTAGCATTCGCCAAGATTTACAGTTCAACAAGACATTATCCGCCAAAAAAAGCCGCTTAGTGACCATCGCGCTAAACCTCATCTCAAACGCCATAAAATATAGAGACCCAGAAAAAGAGGACAGCTATATTCAAATCTCAACCCATGAAAGCGAAGGCTCATTTGTGCTTAGTGTTGAGGATAATGGTCTGGGTATACCCGAAGATAAACAAGCTGATTTATTCTCTATGTTCAAAAGGTTCCACCCGCAAGTGGGTTACGGCAGTGGTCTAGGTCTCTATATGATTAAGAAAAGCGCAGGTGTTTTAGGTGGTGAAATAGTCTATCTGAATACAGGCTATGGCTCACGCTTTACGCTCACCATACCTATAGCGTAAATCTCGTGCGTAATTTTCCTGCATGAGTTAAGCGTAAAACCGCGCTTTATCTAGCTGCATTTATGTGCGTAATTCTCTATAAAGGCACTTAAAGAAGGCTTGTCTTCTAAAATGCGCGCTTTGCTCGCGCCATCATCTATATTTGAAAAACAGTGCTGATTTTGATCATATTCGAGCAATGCCCCTTCCTCCATATCAAAATACCAGCCATGAATTTCAATATCTTGGCGGGCGCAGCGCTCATTAATCCATGGAAAAGATAATAAATTAGTCATAGAATTAACAATGGTGGCTTGTTCAAGGGCGCGGATTCTTTGATCCATCGGCGCGACCTCTAATGCTTTGAAAACCTGCTGTTTGGCATTAAGGCCTATATTGAGCCAACGCTCCATAAACTCAAACTTCTTTTGATCGGGCGCATGATAATTGCCCGAGGCCAGCGCATCAACGCCGCCACATTTGGCATGACCAAAGACAATAATATGCTTCACATTTAAAAATCGCACAGCATATTCGATCGCCGAACTTGTCCCCTGCAGGCTTTCACCGCAATTATAGGGCGGCACAAGCGCCGCGACGTTGCGAATAGCAAAAAACTCACCTGGGTCACCATTCGTCAAAATGGCCGGATCAATGCGCGAATCAGAACAGGCAATCACTAAAGTGTCGGGCTTTTGTCCATGTTTCACTAAATCTTGATAAAACTCACTTTTGCCAGAATCAAAATAATCCTGCTTAAACAGACGAAAACCTTCTATAAGTTTATTATAAGTCAAAATATAAATCCTTTTAACTGGGCTTGTTGAGTAAAGAAGCTTGCGCGTATTATATTGGCAATATAAACAGAAAATGAGCTTTTTTATAGCCATATTCTTCAAAATATTGGCTATTCAGCTTCAAAGACGCAATTCAAAGCGGATTTTTACGTCCTTTTATCAATCTAGACTATGCTTTCGCGTCTTTTACAGTGTTAAATTAACGCATTATTATCGCTTATAATATGGCTTACTTATGAACAAGATGTGCTTATTTAGGAATTATTTATATACATAGACGCTCATTTCCTGTAATTCCTTGTTAATAACTAACGCAGTTATTATTGCAACTATGCGCGAAGGCGCTACCATTGTGAATGAATGACAAAACGACAGAGAGTTTATATATGCCATCGCTTGCTTCCAATGCCGCTTATGCCGTTGATATCGAAATGAATGATAATGACCCATCAACATCCGTAAAAGACATTGCCGCGCATTGTAATGACTTTAAAGATGCGGATACGAAACGCAGCATCTTTCAACTGGTCTCTACTCTCGGTCTTTTGATTCTTTCATGTGCCTTAATGCTCTATAGCATCCAAATATCATATTGGATAACGGCGCTATTGATATTACCTACAGCGGGACTTTTAACCCGTGTCTTTATTTTTCAGCATGATTGCGGTCACGGCTCATTTTTTAAATCAAAAAAGGCCAATACATGGACGGGGCGCTGCTTAAGCCTTTTAACCATTACACCTTATGATTTTTGGCGCCGCGCCCATAACACACATCACGCCGCTTCAGGCAATCTTGATCACCGTGGTATTGGTGGCATTGATACTTTGACCGTGCGCGAATACCAAGCTTTATCAAAAAAGCGCCAAATGGCTTACCGTTTATATCGCAACCCTTTATTCTTATTATGCGTAGGCACGCCGTTTTACATTTTGATTGCACAGCGCATTCCGTTTAGCCAGCCGACAAAATTCCATGAAAACTACAAAACCCTATCAGCCAAATCCGTGTGGAAAAGCATTATGCTCACTAATTTGGCATTGGTTGTTTTCTATGGCGCGATCGCTATGGCGATTGGTATTGTGCCGCTATTAGCGATTTACCTGCCAACTGTAATTTTAACAACATGGATTGGCGGCTGGTTGTTTTTCATACAGCACCAATTTGAAGACACATTATGGGAGCGCAGTGAAAAATGGGACCGCCGCGAGGCCGCATTAATGGGCAGCTCTTATTACGAGCTCCCAAAAATCATGCAATGGTTCACGGGGAATATTGGCCTGCATCATATTCACCATTTATGCAGCCAAATCCCTAATTACAAACTGCAAGAATGCATGGATGCCCGCCCTGAGCTAAAGGAAATCAACAAACTTACTTTGCGTGACAGCTTAAACTGCGTGCAATTAAAGCTTTGGGATGAACAGCAAAAGAAAATGGTTTCAGTACTGCCCACCGCAGCTTAGAGGCCACTCTAGAACAGACACAAAATAAAAGACCGCTTAAGATTCATATCTCAAGCGGCCTTTTTTTATATGCGTTTTATGACGGGTTACTTAACCGCGATTAAGACGCCATTCGCGTATTTTATCTTGCGCTTGGAAGCCCCAATAGGCCGATTGTGCGATAATCGGGCCAAACGGTTTACCCGCATAATCCAAACCAAAAGGCGCGAATAATTTATAGCGCTCATCGCTGCCCGCAATCGCTGCGGCCACGGCCTCGCCACCAACAGTTGTTGAACACATACCGTGCCCACCAAAGCCCTGACAATGCCAAACGCCGGGTTCAAGCTGACCAATTTGCGGCATTTTATGTTTGGCGTAGCCCATATGACCACCCCATGCGACTTCTGCTTTAATGCCCTTTAACTGCGGGTAGACATGCAGAAGGTCTTTCATCATGATGTGTTTTAATTTTTCTTGCGATGGATGGAACATAGATACACGCCCACCCCATAATAGGCGTCCATCAGCAAGCGGGCGATAATAATTAGATGACGTACGGTCATCAGATGCCGCATAAGGCACGCGAATGGCTTCTTGCATACGATCGCCCAAAGGCTCGGTGAGCAGCACATAGGTGGCCACTGGCAAGGTCGCCCGTGCGAGTTTAGGGTGCAGACCTTTAATATACGCACTACAGCTATACACAATCTGATCGGCGATAACCGTGCCTGTCGCTGTTTTTACGCGCCATTTGCCATTACTGTCTTTAGAAACCTGCTCAACGCCTGATTTTTCAAATATTTGCGCGCCTAATTCACACGCCATATTGGCTGTGTGGCGTGCATATTTTAAGGAGTTAATTTGCAGACCTGGCTTTAAATAGCCATCATAATAACGTGGCGTATTATACATTTCGCGAACTTTTTCACGGGGCAGAAATTCATAACCTGCATCAAAAATATCATTCATCTTATCAACATAAGAATGTACGCCCGTTTGATCATCAAACCATGACATCACAGTAATACCGTGCGGGGCCGGGGTGATTTCTTTTTCAACGCCTTTCAGGCGCGATTGAATAAGTTGATATGCGGATTGAGTAAGACCAAATAGGTCTTTTGCATGCTCGACGCCAACGCTTTTTACTAATTTTAGCGGACATTGCGAATAGCCAATAGCCAGAAAACCGCCATTACGCCCTGATGCGCCCCAGCCCACACGATTAGATTCAACAAGAACGGGTTTAATGCCACGCTGCGCGAGCCCCAATGCGGTTGATATGCCTGCAAGGCCCCCGCCGATCACGCAAACCGCCGTCGAGATCTCTGAATCGAGCTGTGGATATGATGTTGTGTCGCTTAATGAGCGTGAATAATAGCAATCAATATAGTCATTGGGCTTGCCTGTGTTTTTGTATTCTTGTGCAAATAGATCTTTCATATTTACCACTCCTTTTCCCTGTTGTAATTTAGCTCATGGCATAAATTATCGTTTTTACTTTGAACAGCATACGGGAAAAATTGGCCATATTCTAGATGCTCTGATGTAAATATAAGCAGGGACTATTTTAATGTAAAAAACTGTCCTATTATTACAGAAGAAAAACCGCGACTCACTTGATCGTAAAGAATAAGTTTAATGACAAATAAAACCACCCTATGGCGTGGAATTAAAGAGCGCTGCCCCAAATGCGGACAAGGTCAATTATTCCAATCCTATATAAAACAAAATGATCATTGCGCGATCTGCCATGAAGACTTCTCAACAATCCGCGCTGATGACGCGCCGCCATGGTTAACCATTTTAATTACAGGCCATATCGTCGCACCATGGATATTCTTCTTTGTCCGTCACGAAGAAATTTCTGAGTTTTGGGAAGTGTTTATTTTGCTCTCGCTTGCCTTATTCTGTGTATTTACAATATTACCGCGCGCTAAAGGCTTTTTTATTGCCGCCATTTGGCTCACTCGACAAAAAAACCCAGAACGAGAAGAAGAAGAAAACAGTGAAAACACTCCTTAAACATCAGACAAAACGCGAAGAGCTCATAAAGTTCCTTTTATTACTCAGCGTATTTATTGGTTATTTCGGCTATTTAAGCTGGGAATATGATTTGGCTACAGGCGGCATCGTTGCCGCGCTAACGTGGAGCTTCTTTGTCCTGTGCACGCCGATTGCCGATGCTGGCTTCTTACTGGATTTTCCGATAAGAATTATAACTGGCATACGTATGCTGTTTACAGAAATGGGCGTTTGGGCTTTGGCATTCATCATTAATATCGCCACCTTAAAATTTAATCCTGCCGCTTATGAAACGACATTTTTAACGTCTTTATTTCATAAGATACTGACCACGCCTTGGCCTTACTGGATCATTATCGCCTTATGTGGTTTAGGGACATTTTTATCGATACGTTTTGGCGATGAAATGATGGATGTAATGGCGCATAATGAGCGCAGCCTTCACCATAAACATGGCTTTAAACATCGCCTAATTTCGATGATAGCCTTAATGGCGCTGATTATGTTTAGCTATTATCACATATTGGCTACGCTTGATGTACACCTACCGCTTCATTAAAGCGAATATAGAGCAAAACTGCAACGCCCTGCATTATGCTTCATGCACTATTATGCTGTTCACTTGGCGGTGACTATGCTAATGAAGGGGCATATATTTTGTTTACAGGAGCCGACATGAAACTGATTATTCTTAATTTACCGCGCGATTATAGCGAAGACGAACTTGCTAAATTATTCAAACTTCAAGGCAATATCAAATCTTGTGATTTGGTCATGGATGAGAAAACAGGTAAATCAAAAGGTTTCGGCTTTGTTGATATGGCGCTTGATCATGAAGCGATCAACGCGATTAAAGAGCTGCATAACACCCGCATCGGCAGAAATAAAATCCGCGTCGGTATGGCGGATTAAGAGCGAAGCCAATAGAACAGCCATAACGCAATAACGTCGTTATGATGGCTGAGATGCCCCTATTCCGTTTCAACTTCCGCAGGCGCATCCAAATCAGCCAATTCAATATATTCAGCTGTGATGTGAATCAGGCGCTGACGATAAAGATTGCCCAATGCACGTTTGAAGTTCCCCTTACTCACGGAAAACACATCATAAATAGCCTCTGGCGTGCTTTTATCTGAGATAAACAGCTTACCTTCGGCGCGCTCTAAGCGTCTAAGAATACGCAATTCAAGCTCGTCGCGGCTGTCATCATCCAGCGCGTTAATATTCAAATTAACCTTGCCATCTTGGCGGAACTCTTTAATCCAGCCTTTACGTTTCTCGCCAAGTTCCAAAGGTTGGGAAAGCTCGCTATGAAAGACCAAACCCAGATGTTTATTATTGATGACCGCTTTAAAACCTAAATCTGTTTCACTGACAATCATCAAATCAACTTGCTGCCCTTTAACAAGATCACCCTGCAATTCATTTAAATGGCGATGTAGTTTCATACTGGCAATCGGGCGACCTTCTTCATCTTGATAGACATAGACAGGGTAGAATTCCCCTTCACGCAAATTGCCCACTTGTTCTGATAGAGGTAAAAGCAAATCTTTAGGCAAGCCGCAATCTAAAAATGTGCCGCCGCTGCCCGTTGAAACGACTTGCAAAAACGAACATTCCCCCGCCTGCACATAGGATTTTGCCATGGTGGCGACAATTTTGTCAGAAACATCACTATACACAAACGCTTCAACTTTATCACCGAGCCCCACATTTTCTGGCGCGCGCCATAAAGGCAGCGGTCCATATTGCCCGCCATCAACACAGACAATGTCAGGGCTAATTTCAATAACGGTTAGAGTGTTGGTTTGGTATAATTTAGGCATTAAGTACATCCATTAAAGTAAGCCCTTATTCATGGGCATGTTATAAGTATTAAATATAATGCGTTTATTAAATAGTGTTTCGCGCCTCTTGTCACGCGGACATCGCACCCTATTTATGATAAACGATAAATAAACAAGCGCTATGATTTTTACGCAACATCTGTTACTTAATTTTCATTGGGAATAATATTCCCCGCCTTTAACTCAAGACCATGTGGATTCATATTATGACGGTGGCTATTTCTATACGAGACTTAGAAAAAACATATGCGAACGGCTTTAAAGCCTTAGATAAGATCAATCTAGATGTAAAAGCCGGTGAGATATTCGCCTTATTGGGCCCCAATGGCGCAGGGAAAACCACATTAATTAGTGCGATATGCGGCATTGTTAAAACCAATTTAGGCAGCGTTGAAATTTTTGGCCATGATACAGTTCGTAATTACCGCCAAGCCCGCGCTTATATTGGCCTTGTCCCGCAAGAGCTGACCACAGATGCGTTTGAAACCGTTTGGAATACAGTGAGTTTCAGCCGCGGCCTTTTTGGCAAATCCCCTAATCCTGCTTATATTGAAAAGCTATTAAAAGATTTATCCTTATGGGACAAAAAAGATTCACAAATACGGGCTTTGTCCGGCGGTATGAAACGCCGCGTATTAATTGCCAAGGCCTTATCACACGAGCCCAGAGTTTTGTTTTTAGATGAACCCAGCGCAGGGGTTGATGTTGAATTGCGAAAATCTATGTGGGAACAAGTTCGCCAATTAAGAGATACGGGCGTCACCGTCATTCTCACCACCCATTATATAGAAGAAGCCGAAGAAATGGCTGATCGTATTGGGGTGATTAACAAGGGCAAACTCATTGTTACCGAAGATAAAAATATCCTGATGAAGACCTTGGGTAAGAAAGAACTGGTTGTGTATTTAGATAGCCCCCTTGCTGCCATACCTGAGGCGCTATCGGCGTTTGACTTGCAGCTCGCCAATAATGGGGCAGAGCTTGTTTTAACTTATGACCCAACCCGTGCAAAAAACGGTGTTGTCGACTTAATGGAAGGGCTAAAGGCTGAATCAATAAGATGCACAGATGTTGATACGCGTCAAAGCTCGTTGGAAGAAATATTTGTTAAATTAATAGGTGAATCATGAATTATCGCGGCATATGGGCTATATATAAATTTGAAATGGCGCGCAGTTTTCGCACGATTGGCCAAAGCATTGCCTCGCCTGTTATTTCAACTATTCTCTATTTTATCGTCTTTGGCTCAGCTATCGGTTCACGCATGGCGGATATTGATGGCGTTGACTACGGATCCTTTATTGTACCGGGCTTAATCATGCTGACCATATTGGGTCAAAGCATCGCAAATGCGTCTTTCGGCATTTATTTCCCGCGCTTTTCCGGCACAATCTATGAAATATTATCTGCGCCCTTATCCTTTGCTGAAATCGCCATTGGTTATGTCGGCGCGGCGGCGAGTAAATCATTCGCCATTGGCGTTATTGTGCTGCTGACAGCGGGATTCTTTGTCAACCTCGACATTGCACACCCATTTTGGATGATGTTCTTTTTAGTGATGACTTGCGTCACCTTTAGTTTACTGGGCTTTATTATTGGGATATGGGCAGATGGCTTTGAAAAATTACAGCTCATCCCTTTACTGATCATAACGCCACTCACTTTTTTAGGGGGCAGCTTTTATTCAATAAATATGTTGCCTGAGTTTTGGCAAAAAGTGTCTTTGCTCAATCCCGTTGTCTATTTAATCAGCGGTTTCCGCTGGAGCTTCTTTGAGAGCTCTGACGTGAGCCTGATAACCAGTATCTCGATGATCGTGGTTTTTCTGACCTTATGTTTAGGCGTAATCGCTTGGATTTTCAAAACCGGTTATCGTCTAAAGAACTAAATACAGCCCAATGAATTTAGCCTTGTCTTATTTCCGCTAAGAAGGTCGCTAATGCTGTCTTGAGGTTTTGTGACTGACCTGACAAATCATTAGCCGCTTGGCTTAATTGTTCTGTAGCATGCGTGGTGTCACTTGCCGATTGTTGAATTTCTTGAATATTCTCCGATACGATGCCTGTGCCTGTCGCAGCCTGTTGCGTATTTTTAGAAATCTCAACCGTCGCAATATTTTGCTCTTCCACGGCGCTAGCAACTCTGTTTGTTTTATCATCAACAGAGATAATTTGTGCGTGAATATTCTTCATGGCTGTAATCGCCTCAGCGGCACTATTTTTTATATGACTAACTTTAGCGGCAATCTCATCCGTCATATCATGCGTTTGTGAGGCGAGTGATTTTACTTCGCCCGCAACGACCGCAAAGCCCTTACCTGCATCCCCCGCGCGCGCGGCTTCAATTGTCGCGTTTAAGGCCAATAAGTTTGTTTGTTCGGCCACTTCGTTAATCGATTGAATAAACGTATCGATTTCTTGAACGGCGCTTTGCAACTGATCAAGTTTTTCTTGTGAAGATTGCGCTGTGGCCGCCGAAGATTGTGCAGCCTTGGCTGTATCCAGAATATCGTTAGAGATTTGCTGAATAGAGACGCTCATTTCTTCTGTCGCGCTGGCAACGCTATCAACATTCACCGAAGCATCACCGGCGGCTTTAGAGACGGAATGACTTTTAACAGACATACCTTGTATGACCTCCGCGAGTTGTGCGACCATATTTTGCATGTCTTGGGCGGCGTGCGCAACATGTTCAACAATATCGCCGACCGTTGCTTCAAATTGATCAGCCATTTTCAAAGTTGCCTGTTTGCGCTGATCAGCTTGGGCGGCCTCGCCTTGTTTTTGTTCTTCTTCTAATCTAATGCGCGCAACGGCATTATCTCTAAACAAAATAAGCGCATCGGCCATTTTGGCTAACTCATCTTGGCCTGTTTTTTTGATTTCACTCTCTAAATTGCCTGCGGCAATCTCACTGGCAAATTCATAAACAGCTCTAATTCGACCGACAATAAAGGGACGCACATAAAAGAGACTTAAAGCCAATGCCAAAACGACCATAGCAATCGTCATGATTACAGTAACGTTCTTAATTTTTTGCGCGTAATTAATCGCATCACGTCCATTATATTCCGCGCCCTCTTGGATTGCCGAGAGCTCCGCGCCAACGTTATCTTGCAGTTCCATAACAATACTGTTGAGCTTCGTCGTCATCGTTGTCGCTGCACTGAGGTCGTTGATATAGGTTTTTCGAGACATAAAGAGATTTTCTTTACCGCGGCCATGATTTAAAAGATCGCTTGTTTGCGTGGCCAGTGAGGGCGAGTCTATATCTTTAATATAGCCCTCTATTTTATTGGCGCTCGCGGCATAGACATCTTCTAAAACCACAAAACTAGTAAGCTCTGTAATTTTCTCAGCGGCGTTATAGTAACCAAAAAGTAAATTGATTTCGGCTATATATTTTAAGCTATTTGACAAGATCGCAATATCATTTTCAAGCTGAGCGCTTAATGCTGGTAAATTGGCCGTTTCAAGGTCAACAACATCTTTTAAATCTGACAAAGACATTATTAAATTAAATTCCGAATCATCATATAGGGGCGTTGCTTCTTTGATAATATTGGCATGCAGCTCTTTTATAGTGCGCAGCTCTTTATCAATCTTTTTCAATGTGCCTATACGTTTTGTTGTGTTCTTCGACAGCGTCGGGATCATGCCCGCAATGGTCTTTATTTCATTTGAAATAATGTCGTATTGCTTAGGGGCGAATCCCATATTATCAACAATTTCTGTAATCTTCTCTAACGTTATAGAGGCTTGTTTTTGAAATTTTTTTACAGAGCTCTCAGTTTGCGCCTTAATTAATGAACGTATCTGCGCGTCAAGTTCGCCGCTAACGACACTAAGTTCTGTACCTTGCAAGATTTGGGGTACATTACGCTCCACCAAACTACTTGTATTTTGCGATATATTCGAAATCATTGTGAGCGTCGATGTGGCCATAATAAGGGCAATAGCCACAATTGATAACAACACAAAATATATTTTGTGACCAATGCCAAAATTAAGACTAAATTTTTTATGCAGAGACATTTCGATACCGCGCCTTTATATATTTTAAATGAGATAAACGTTGTAAGGGTCTGCATTTACACACCCTTACAACTCTATTTATTGAGATTAGATTAGCTTATATGCTGTCTACTCCAAAGCTTTTAACGCTTTGAAGCTACCATCCGCTTGGATTGATGTTAAGAACACATCATCCATGCCTTGGTTATCATCAGCCCCATAAGTAAGCGTCACGCCGCCTAAGTCAAAAGCGCCAACGCTTGCAAAAGCATCAAGAAAGCTTTCCCGCGTTAAATCGCCCGTAACGTTTTTAAGCGCTTCAGCCGTAAGTTTCCCGACCATATAGCCTTCAAGGGAAACGAATCCAGGCTCTGAATTTGCATCATAAGCTTTTAGTGCGTTTTGGTACGAAGCGACCAAAGGTAATGACGTATCAAAAGGGAAAGGCACAACTTGCGTAATGATGACGTTTTCACCTTCTGCGCCAAGGTCTTTAGCCAAAGCTTTACTGCCTGTGAACGAGATGTTCAAAATGGGAACATTTAAACCCACTTTATGCGCCGTGCGGATAAATTCAGCAATCGGCTTATAAGCGCCAACCGTTACAATGGCATCTGGGTTAGATTTCTTAATCGAGAGCACAGCACCTTTTACAGCGGTTGTATTACGAGCATAAGTGCCTTCACCCGCTAAGGTCATACCACGTTTATCAAGCGCCGCTTGAACGCCCGATAGTCCCGCGCGCCCAAAGGAATCATCTTGGTATAAAATAGCGATGCGTTTCGCGCCCAGATCTTCTGTTAAATGTTTGATCCATGTTTCTGCTTCTTGGCCATAAGTGCCGCGAACATTAACAACATAACGCTTATAAGGCGCGCGTAAGAAGCCCGCACCCGTGAAAGGACCAACGAGCGGGACTTTTGCTTCTGAGGTTATGGGTTGAATGACTTTCGATGTTGGTGTCCCCACCGCGCCGACAAGAGCAAAAACTTTATCGTCGTTAATAAGCGCATTAGTGTTGGCAATGGCTTTTTCTGGCTCATAGCCGTCATTTAAATGTTTAATATTTAACATGCGCCCATTAATGCCGCCTGCATCATTTACTTCTTTAAAGGCGGCAAGCAGTCCTTCTTTCATACCAAGGCCAAGCGCTGATGCTGGGCCTTCAAAAGCTGCGGTTTGACCAAATAAAACTTCTGTCGGCGTAACGCCAGTTTCAGCTTTTAGGGCCGGTGCACAGAACAAACTTGCGCATGTCAGGGCCGTTAAAACTAGGGCTTTTTTAGCGGAAGGTAATGACTTCATGTATGCGTGTCCTTTTTGAATAAAACTTACAAAATGTAATAAATACGAATCAAACAACTAAACTCGATCAATAATTGTATTAGATAACTCTTAATAAATTCTTTCAACATTTATATTCAATGACTAAGGCCGATAATGAGCCGCACAGAAAGTCACGGCCTTTGATTGCTTTTAAACGATTTATTGTTTAATAAATGCTTCTCTAGCATAGCTTTTATAGTGCATTGCACGTAATATACATCAAGTCTGTTCTAATAAATATACCCATAAAGAGCCCCTCATGACATTACGCATCATTAAAATAATCGCCTCTTCTGAGCATAATGAGTATATAAAAAAACTCGCCGAAGATGTTAATGCTATCGATTTTTGGAGCGCAGGGTCCGGAGAAAAAGGCCAAAAAAACTTCAACATATTGATGTCTTCTGACAAAATCCAAGGCTTAACAGATAAAATTCAACAAGGATTTAACGGCGATAAAGACTGGCGTATTGTTATTTTGCCTGTTGAAACGGTTATACCAAGGCCAGAAGAGCCTGCCGAAGAAGAAAACGAGAAAGATAAAAATGCCAGTAAGAAAGTCAGCGGCGGCAGCACACGCGAAGCGCTTTATGATAAAATCGTTGCGAGCGCGACCATAAATTCTGATTTTATAGCGCTTGTTGTGCTCTCTACGCTGGTTGCGGCCATAGGCGTAATCACTGATAATGTGACGATTGTCATTGGCGCTATGGTTTTAGCGCCGCTGCTTGGCCCCAATCTGGCTTTGAGCTTTGGCGTGACGCTTGGTGATAAAGATATGATTGTGAAGTCTTTAAAAGCCAATGGCTTCGGTGTAGGCTTAACCTTATGCCTTGCTGCCTTGATTGGCTTTGTTATACCAACCGATTATTATATAGATAGCGCAGAGTTTATAAGCCGTACCGATGTTGGTTTTGATGCGATTGCCTTGGCTTTAGCCGCTGGCGTTGCGGGCGTTTTGTCATTAACCAGCGGCGTTTCAAGCGCAATGGTTGGCGTTATGGTCGCCGTGGCGATGATGCCGCCTGCTGTCGTCTTGGGTATTTCTTTAGGCTCAGGATTAATGGGCGAGAGTTACGGCGCGGCCTTATTGCTGGCTGTGAATATAATCTGCGTCAATTTAAGCGCCAAAATCGTCTTTACCCTGAAAGGCATTAGCCCCCGCACATGGTATCAGCGCAAAAAAACGCTGCAATCCTTAAAGCTCAGTCTGGGGATATGGGGGGTGTTACTGCTCTTGCTCTGCGCCCTTATTTATATGTGGCACAGCAGAGCTGATATAATAACCAATAGCTTTTAATGCGTGGCACGCAGCTATAACCCGTCAATTATAAAAATGCGCTGCTGAAGCCATAAAATTGACGGGTAAGCGGCAAGCCAAATCCAGAAAAACCGATTAAGCCCAAACAAAAATGCATTAGCGAGGTGGAAAACCGCTGCACTCACAAGTCCGATAATCAGCGTGGGTAGCGTCAATAAGCTCAAAGGAAAAGCCAGTTCAAACCCCATCACCGCCCATGAGGCGGCGCATAATAAACGCGGCTTATCTGCCAAGCCCCGCAGTCTTTCACTTACTGGATAAGCGGAAAAACAAAACACATCTTGCAAAGCACGACCCGTGCGCCATTCAGGATTCATAATCTTAACCCAGCCCGCACTGAAATAAGACCATATTAATTGCAGCGCTAAATAGCCGAAAACATATTCCTGCCATTGCACATTCGGCATAAAATTGACAAGAGACAAACAGCATAAGATCAATAAGCTCATACGGTCACTGCCCCCATTATAAGGGCCTTGAAAGCGTTTAAGAATACAGAGCGCATGAGCCACCAATCCAAGGCAGACCAGCGGTACCCAAAGCCCCGCCACCAATAAAGCGCTTAACACAATACGCGGTAGAAATAGGCCCTGTTCATCTTTTGGCGCAGATAAATGCTCAACGCTTTGCTGTATCAAGGCGAGACCGAGCATTATTTCGGTTAAACGTATGGCGAGTTCTAAATTCACGGCTCGGTGCCTTCTGAGATTTTATAAACAGGCGAAAGGTAAGTTATGGATTTCTCTAAATCTTCACCTTCACGCCGAATAAATATTAATCTGAATTGAAAATAAGGCATCGCGGCGATATCAACATTGCGCATTTTAAGGTCGGTTATGATGCGCCTGCGTATTTCTTGGCGGCTATGCTCTGTCGGGTGATCCATTAAGCGCTCAGCGCAGCTCACTAAAAACAGTGATTCATTCCAGAGAGGATTCCAAAACAGGCGTTTGAGCATGGCGCTTAATGATAGATATTCTGGTCTTGGGCGAAATTCTTGCCATTCATCTGATCGACCGTCTTCCGCTTTCAGCAAAGTAAATTCAATACGCGGCGAGGCCTCCACCGTTTCAAAAAAGCGCCAAGACGGTATTAAGGCGGGTAACAGCAGTTTTACGCTTCCAAGCATGTTTTTAACACTTGGCTATGGTGATCTATGTGATCGCTTATGAAGCTTTGAATAAAATAATAGCTATGATCATAGCCCGCATGCAGGCGCAGATTAAGCTTTTGCTGAACCTTCAAACATGCCGTTTCAAAAAGCTGTGGTTTGAGCTGTTCTTCCAAGAAAGGATCATCAAGCCCCTGATCAATCAAAATCTCAGCGTTATTTTTCGGGCTCTGCGCTGCCTGCACCAAAGCGCATGCATCATGTTTTGCCCATATTTCAGTGTCATCACCTAAATACCCCCTAAAAGCTTTTTGCCCCCACGGCACTAAGCTTGGGGCAACGATCGGCGAAAAGGCAGAGGCCGATTTATAAAGATCTGGATATTTGAAATACAAGCTCAGCGCGCCATGCCCGCCCATAGAATGCCCCATCACGCTTTGCGCATTATGCATTAATGGAAACTCAGCGCAGACCAGTTTATTCAGCTCTTCGCTGATATATGTTTCCATTTGATAATGGCTATCCCACGGCGCGCATGTCGCATTAATATAAAACCCTGCGCCTTTACCAAAATCATAGGAATCTGCATCATCGGGCACATCATTGCCGCGCGGTGATGTGTCTGGCGCAATAATCGCTAATCCCGCTTTAGCTGCCGCGCCATAAGCACCGGCCTTGGTGGTGAAATTATCATGGCTACAGGTCAGCCCTGATAAAAAGGTGACAAAGGGGACGATTTGCCTTTGTGCCTGTGGCGGTAGAAAGACAGAAAAACGCATCGTTGATTTTAACGCGGCGCTTTCATGCTCGCATATGTGTAAAACGCCGCCGAAACATCTATGGCTTTCAATCTTTTTCATTAATACAGCACCACACTGCGAATGCTTTTGCCTTCATGCATTAAATCAAAGGCTGTATTAATTTCATCCAAGGGCATTGTATGAGTGATTAAGTCATCAATATTGATTTTACCATCCATATACCAATCAACAATTTTCGGCACATCTGTACGTCCACGCGCCCCGCCAAAGGCCGAACCACGCCAAACGCGGCCCGTTACTAATTGAAATGGCCGCGTGGCAATCTCTTTGCCCGCGCCCGCAACGCCAATAATCACACTTTCGCCCCAGCCTTTATGGCAGCATTCCAATGCTTGGCGCATCAAGTCAACATTGCCGATACACTCAAAGCTATAATCAACGCCGCCACTGGTCAGGTCGCAAATCGCCTCAACAACATTCGGGGTTTCTTTTGGATTGATAAAATCCGTCATGCCGAATTTTTTAGCGAGCGCCACTTTGCTCGGGTTAATATCAATGCCGATAATACGGCTCGCGCCGACCATGCGCGCGCCTTGGATAACATTGAGGCCAATACCGCCAAGGCCAAAGACCGCAACGGTAGAGCCCGGTTCAACTTTGGCATCAAACACAACCGCGCCAATGCCTGTTGTGACGCCGCAACCAATATAGCAAACTTTTTCAAAAGGCGCGTCTTTGCGAATTTTCGCCACAGCGATTGCAGGCAATACAGTAAAGTTCGAAAATGTCGATGTTCCCATATAATGGAGTATGGGCTTACCGTTTAAAGAAAAGCGGCTTGTGCCATCTGGCATAAGCCCGGCCCCTTGTGTGGAGCGAATAGATTGGCATAAGTTAGTTTTCGGATGTAAACAATAATCACATTCGCGGCATTCAGGCGTATAAAGCGGAATCACATGATCACCCACCTTAACAGACGTTACCCCAGCGCCAATTTCACGAACAATACCCGCGCCTTCATGCCCCAAAACAACAGGAAATTCACCTTCTGGGTCATCACCAGATAATGTGAACGCATCTGTATGGCATACGCCTGTAGCCATGTTTTCGACAAGGACTTCACCGGCTTTTGGTCCTTCTAAGTCTAAGGTTTCAATAACCAAAGGGCTTCCAGCTTTATAAGCGATCGCAGCGCGCGTTTTCATGTGTTTTTTCCTCAGTTAAAATATCCAACAAACTGCAAAATAGATGATTCAGGATCACGGGGCAAGGCGCGTATTTAGTCCAATTCCAAATAAGAGACTATTTTTTGCGGCAGAGATATACCCTCTTGAGCCCATAAAGCAGCATTAAGGCTCTCGGGGCTATGATCAGCACCCTCAAGCAATACCACATCATAAACTGCGCCTGAGCGTTCAAAAACGCCTTGCGTATATTCTTGTGATTTATAATTGGTTTTTTTATTGATGCCTTTAACCGTGTAGCCGCCCCGAACAGGAAGGTTAAAGTCTTCTACACCATGAATATTCATGATGTGCCGGCCTTTTGCCTGCGGGCAAGATTGACGTTCAAGCTGCAATGTCCCTGATAAAGATACAGCGCTTTTATAAAGCTGTGTTTCACACATAATACGCTGCGTCATCATTCCACCATTAGAGTGACCTGTGCCATAAACGTGCTTTGGGTCAATGCCATATTGACGATGCATATAATCAATCAGCTTGTTTATATAGCCGATATCATCAACCTTATTTTTTTCGGGAAGACCACAACAACCGCCCGCATTCCAGCCGCCTCTTTTCCCTGAGGTGATGCGCGAGACTTTTGTGCCATTGAGATAAACAACAATGAAACCATGCTTGTCTGCCAAAGGCTCTAGGCCAATATAATTTTGTATTTGTTCCGCATTACCCATACCGCCATGTAAAACAACAAGTAAGGGCCTGTTTTTTGCTACAAAAGGGGCGGGGGGCGTATAAACAATAAAACTGCGTCGATTAATACTGCCTTGCTGGCTTTGACCTGCACCTTTTTGATAAAGGCCTTTTGTTGATCCAGAATCGCTATTTTTATTCTGCGCTCTTTTCTCCATGACTTTTTTTATAAGGCGCCCTTTACTTTGATCCGCATAAGCAGGTAGCGAGGTCAACAACAAGCCGTACATCACCAATATGGGGAATTTTCGGCGAAAAGATTTCAAATAAGCCATGAACGCTCCTCATTATTCTTTTTATATTAAAAATCATAACATAAAAGGCCTTAAGTTTGGCATCCCTATATCTTTTCAAGGAGATTATGCTCAGTATTTATGATATTAATACAGCAGAACAACAAAACGAGGAAAAATCCATGAAAGTAAATTTTGATATAGAATGCACGCCTGAAGAAGCCCGTAAGTTTTTAGGGCTGCCCGATGTGGCGCCGATGCAAGAAAAACTTATGCAGGAATTGCAAGAACGCCTCGAAGAAAATATCCGCGCGGTTAGCGTTGAAGAGCTTATCCGTACATGGATGCCTGCGACGATGCAAGGTATGGGACAAAACATGGGTCAGGGCATGAACCAAGGTTTTACCGATATGCAAAAAATGTTCTGGCAGCAAATGGGGATGGCGGCTTCTGGCGCGGCGACAAAAAACAGCGCCGACGATGAAGATAAGGATAAGAAAGATAAATAAGCGGAAGGGTCATTCAACTTATTTATTTTATTCTTTTTGGCATTTGAATACGGTATTTATCTATGCGCTAATGATTGTGAAAACAGCGCAATCTGCTAAACTCTCTCGCTGATATTGAATCTGGCTCGTCAGTAGCGTTGAGCCTAAGAAAGTTATAATTCGTGAAACACACTATTTATGCATTATCAACCGCGCCAGGCACAAGCGGCGTTGCCGTTATTCGGGCTTCTGGGCCGCAGGCGCTTGCAGGCCTTGCTGCGCTTACGCAAAAACCCGTGGAGGCTTATCAACCGCGCCGCACCTATTTGCGTAAACTTTTCCGTCCAAGCGATTCATATGTAATCGACCAAGCGATGGTTATCGCTTTTCATGGCCCACACAGCTTTACTGGCGAAGATGTGGTGGAATATCACATTCATGGTGGGCTTGCCGTACGCAATATGGCGCTGGCGGCTTTATCGACCCTATATGGCCATCGCATGGCTGAGGCGGGCGAGTTCTCACGCCGGGCTTTTCAAAATGATAAAATGGATTTAATTGAGGCCGAAGGCATTGCTGATTTAATCCACGCCGACACCGAAGCGCAGCATCGCCAAGCGCTTATTCAATTAGAAGGCAAATTAAGTGCCGTATATATTGATTGGGCGGATCGTTTGAAAAACATGCTTGCTTATATGGAAGCTGATATTGATTTTTCCGAAGATGAAGACCTTGAAGACACAGCCTTTTCAAAAATGCGTGATAAGCTCGGCGCACTGAGCGATGAAATCGCGGATCATTTAGATGATAACCGTCGCGGTGAGCGTTTGCGCGAAGGCGTGCAGGTTGTGATTATTGGTGCGCCTAATGCAGGAAAATCCTCCTTATTAAACGCGCTGGCTAAGCGCGACGTCGCTATAGTCTCGGAAATGGCGGGTACAACGCGCGATGTGATTGAGACGCATTTGGATTTGGGCGGCTACCCCGTGACTTTAGCCGACACAGCGGGACTAAGGCCAGAACAGCTTGATGCCCAAGGCGGCAGCAACGGTCATGATATGATTGAAAGCGAAGGCATACGCCGCGCAATTGAACTTGCCCATAAAGCGGATATAAAACTGCTGATGTTTAACGGCACAGAAATGCCTGACTTAGATTTAAATACATTGCAGCTCAATGATGACAACGCCCTGATCATTGTTAATAAAATCGATTTATATGATGGCCCGATCCCCAATATTGCCGATAAAAAACCGATTTGTATTTCTGTTAAAGAAGAAGAAGGCATAGACCGCCTTTTGGTGCGCTTGACTGAACGTATTGCAGGGATATTTGGCGACCGAGAATCCCCGACAATTACCCGCGCGCGCCACCGTGAAGCGCTGCTTGATGTTCGTGAATCATTATTGCGCGCCTTAGCGATTGATCTCCCCGAACTTGCCGCTGAAGATATGCGCCTTGCGATGCGCGCTTTGGGACGCATTACAGGCCGCGTCGATGTTGAAGACCTGCTTGATGTGATTTTCCACGATTTTTGTATCGGTAAGTAGTTTATTTCATGAATAGAGCATAAAAAAGGGCGCAATCAGCCCCCTTTTTCGTATTAATTTCAAAACAACACTTAAATACTTCTATTAAGTATTAAGCGGCTGTTTCCTGTGATTTTTTAGCAAAGCGCTGCATATACATCGCTTGGAAATCAACAGGGTTCAGCAATAATGGGGCATAACCACCTTGCTGCGTTATGTTACCCAAAATTTGACGCGCAAATGGGAAAGCTTGGCGTGGCACTTCGATTAACAAAAATGGGTGATGTTGATCTTCTGGCAGGTCACCGAGTGATACAGTCACGCCATAAGCGATTTCTGCGATAAAGGCCACTTCGCCATCACGTTTCGCTGTCGCAGAAAGTTTCAAAACCACTTCGTATAAATTCTTTAATTTTTCGTCTTTCACAGGGTTAGATTCCATTTGGATATCTATGTCCATTTCAGGCTGTGATTTACCAGCACGTAGGCTTTCAGGCGCTAAAGGGTTTTCAAAAGAAAGATCCTTAATATATTGCGCGTGGATCATTACAGGCACTGTTGGCTCTGTTGCGGTCGTTTCAACGGCTGTTGTTATATCTTTATCGCTCATGTTCAATCTCTATCAATTTGGAGGTTATTTAACTGTTAACGGTATTACCATGCAGAGCCTGTAAACTCAAGCATTGGCTGTAATAATCTTGTGCAATGCGTGCATATCATTATATGATCGAGAGTGTTTTTATCGAATATTTTATAATGTGCATAATCATATGTTGGGTTTTTGTCCCGAAACGACTATAATGGAGTTCTATGTGATTTATAAATCAAACAAGGATTAAATTAAGTGCAAACCGATATTCTTATTTACGCAGTGATTGCCGCTGTACTCGTTATCTGGCTACGTAATGTTTTGGGTACGCGCAACAGCGATGAACAACAACGCCCTAACCCTTATTTAGATGTTAGCGCCAAAGTCGAAAATATTGTCGGCATTGATGGCCTCCCTTTCGCGCAAGCTGAAAGCGCCGCTTTAAAGAAATTAGATTTATCAGATGAAGTCAGCACGCAAGTTGAAGCTCTAACACGCTCTATGCGTGATTTTGACCCTGTTAAATTGGTTGAAAACGCCAAAGATGCTTTTGTTATGGTCGTTGAAGCGTTTGCCAAAGGCGAAAAAGACGTATTAGAAATGCTGCTCGCGCCTAGCGTATGTAAATCATTTACGCAAGTTATTGATGAGCGTAGTAAAAAAGGCGAAACCGTCTCAACAGAAATTCATGCCGTGCGTAAAGCTGAGTTAATTGACGTCTCAGAAAAAGATGGCTTTGCTTATGTCTCTATCCGTTTCACAGCCGATGAAACCTGCGTTATTAGTGATAAAGACGATAAAATCATTGCAGGTGACCCTGAACGCATTACTGAAATGGTTGATGTTTGGGTCTTTGGTCGCAAAATCAAATCAAAAGAGCCAACATGGCTTGTTTATGAAACACGCGATGATGAAGTCGAAGATCATAAAACGCCTATTCCTGATACATCTGAATAGACAATCAACATACGTGCCGCCCATTCTTGTGCAAGATTATGCTTGAAAACAAGGGGGCGGTTCACGATGTTCGCGCAGCTTATTCTATTTTATAGTTAAGAAAAATGATAATGGCTCAGCTTCTCTCCCTTTCGCTTTTACGCTCAACGATTCTCCCCCTTAAACCTCAGTCTAAGACCTTCGGGCTTTGTGCTTTTCTTGGGCTTATTTTGATGGTTTCTGCTTGTGATAAAAAAGAGGATGAAGCCATGCGCGCCATTTTGAATTTACAACCAACCAGTTATGAAAGCCTTACAGGCTGGCGCGATGATAATCAGCAGCAAGCTTTAGCCGCCTTTAAAAATTCATGCGCGCCGATTGCGGCCTCAAAACGCCAAGGCGATTTTGATGGTGATGATCCACGTTTTGGCACTTGGGATCAATGGCGTTCTATCTGTGCTGATTTATCGCAAGCGATAATCTCAGATGATCAAGATGCGCGACTGTTTTTTGAAACACATTTCACCCCTTATCAAGCCTGGGCTAACGACGAAGATGATGGTTTGTTTACAGGCTATTATGTGGCCTCACTCAATGGCGCTGCCAGCCCTGATGCTCGTTATAAATATCCGCTCTATGCCAAGCCAGATGATTTGGTAATGGTTGACCTTGGCGAATTCCGTGATGACTTAAAAGGCCGCCGCATTGCCGGCATGGTAAAAAATGGCCGCCTGCGCCCTTATGCCGACCGCGCCACTATTGAAGATAAAGGCCTCGATGTTGAAGTCTTACTTTGGGCTGATGATTTAGTCGATGTGTTTTTCTTACATATCCAAGGCTCTGGCCGCGTCACGATGCGCAAAGATACAGATCAAGCAGATACCGCCGAACAAAGCGCGTATAGATTTGTCGGTTATGCAGGGCAAAACGGTCACCCTTATCACGCTATTGGTAAGTTTTTAATTCAAGATGAACAGATTAGCCGCGAAGATATGTCGATGCAGGCGATACGTGAATGGCTTAAAAACAACCCTGATAAGGCCGAAGACCTTCTGAACAAAAATCCCTCTTATGTGTTTTTCAGAGAATTAGATCGCGAAGGCGCAGTTGGCGGGCAAAATATAGTGCTGACCCCTGAGCGCTCTTTGGCGATTGATCATACATATTATCCTTATGGCCTACCGATTTGGCTCGATGCGGCGCATCCTGCCGAAGACAATGCGCCATTGCGCCGTTTAATGATTGGACAAGATACGGGCGGCGCTATTCGCGGCCCTGTACGCGGTGATGTATTTTGGGGTTATGGCGCGCAGGCCGAAGCCTTGGCAGGGCAAATGAAATCCGCCGGTAAAATGACGATCTTACTGCCGCGTTAAAGCGTTTTAAGGCCCCCCAAGGTTTTTTTAAGATGCTGTATATTTATTATCAATGTCAAACAAAGCGAGCGCGTCATCTTGGCTTTGCTGTAACACCGCCATATCAAAGCCGTCTATCATTTCATTAAAAACGCGATACCAATTCACTTCCGCTTTTAAGTGCAAAAAGACTGAGCCTAGCCCCAGCGCAGCGCGATCCATAAAGACAAATTCGCGCGGCACAGTAATGCCGCCAAGGTCACGTAAGCGCTCATGGACTTTTTCGGCGGTTTCGCGGCCATAGACGCCATTATTAACTTCGCCAATGGGGCGTATTTTATCTTCCATTAACGGCCCATAAAGGAAGCCCGCCCAGACATTAAGCGTTTCAATATGGGCTTTGCTTAACCCCTCAAAGCCCCAGCTTTCATAAGCTTCAACCGCAAGATCATCATTTTTTGTCATTAAGGCTTTATATAAAGTGATTACACCTTGAACAAATTTAGGCGGAAAAATCCGCACGCAACCAAAATCCAGTAAATTGATAGAAAGATCGTCACGCACGGTGTAATTCCCCAAATGAGGGTCGCCGTGAATAATGCCGTAATGATATAAAGGCACATACCACGCCTTAAACATATTTAGCGCCAGTTGATTACGCGTTTCTTGGTCGCTCTCAACATAATTCATAATTTTATGGCCGTCTTGCCATGTCGCGGTTAACAACCGATTAGTCGAGTGTGATTCAATAACTTCTGGCACATGAACATTTGGCTCATCCCGTAGCATATAGCCATAGAGTTTCATGTGCTGCGCTTCGAGCTCATAATCAAGCTCTTCAAATAATCGCGCCGCTAATTCACTGTGAATATGCTGGGTTGAAATGGTTTTATCGTAACGTGCATAAATAGAAAACATTAATTTGAGCTGCTTTAAATCGGCATCAATGGCGGAGTGCATATCAGGATATTGCAGCTTACAAGCGACGATTTGACCGTCATGTAGCTCAGCCTTATGCACTTGCCCCAATGAAGCGGCGGCGGCGGCATCATGTTCGAAATGTTTAAATTTAGCCGGCCATTCAGGGCCAAGCTCGGTGCGCATACGGCGCTTTACAAACGGCCAGCCCATAGAGGGCGCTTCGGATTGCAGGCCTTGAAAAGCTTTGGCATATTCAGGTGGCAGCGCTTCGGGGATGGTCGCTAAAATTTGACCGACCTTCATCAAAGGGCCTTTTAAATTACCCAAAGCGGCGGTGAGTTGATCCGCGTGCTGCGCTTGATCAATTTTTAAACCTAGAAATTTATCAGCGGCAAGGCGCGCCCCTAATCCGGCCATTGTTGCAGAGACACGGCCATAGCGCATACTACGCTGGGCTAGGTTGGATTGGTCTTCTTTTGTTTCGCTCATAATAAACACGATGCTCATTGGTTGCAGGTTGATCTATAATAAAATGTAGTGTACGCGGAAAAGGTCAAGTGTAAAGCGGGAAAAGAATAGAGTTTGGATGATTATCTATGCTATTCTTATTCACAGGAGTTAAAAATATGAACGCAACATGTCAAATTAAAGATCAAATTTTAGAAGCCGCCTTGCCTGAAATCGTATTTGATGGCTGGCAAGATCTAACGATTTACCGCGCCCTTGAAAAAGCAGGTTTAGAGCGCGAAGTCTATGAAGCGGTTTTCCCTCATGGTATTTCCAGTGTTATTCAGCATTTTTCCGATTGGACAGACCGTCAAATGCTTATACGCCTTGAAGAAACCAATATAGAAGACATGCGCATACGTGATCGCATTCGCCGCGGCGTAACAACCCGCCTTGCGGTGCTTGAACCTCATAAAGAAGCGGTGCGCAGCGCCATGAATTATTGGGCCGTGCCCTATAGAAGCGCCAAAGCGGGCAAAAACCTTTGGCATAGCGCTGATCGTATTTGGCTTTGGGCGGGGGATGTATCGCATGATCATAACCGCTATACTAAGCGTGCATTACTCTCTGGCATATTGGCCTCGACAACGTTTACATGGCTGCAAGATGAGAGCACAGATCAACAAAAGACACAGGATCATTTAGATAAGCGCATTGATAATGTGATGCGCTTTGGTAAGCTTCTTGGTAAAATTAAATGCTCTAAAAATAAAATGAAAAAAACAGCATAGATTTGGAATTATTCATGCAAAAAGCTTTAAAAAGAACACTCTTATTATCCGCCTGTATACTGGGTCTAAGCACCGCTCATGCGACTAATGTCAACGCAGAATCTCTCAAAGAAAAAATCAGCGGGCTGTTTTCAAAAACAGAGGGTGACGGCGTTTTAAAGCCGCATGAAACATTAAGAGCGCCCTTTGATACAGATGGCCAGTTGAATAATAGCAAGAAAGATTCACTGATGTTTTTGTATGACAAGGAATTAACAGGCAATAATGACGGCAATATATTAGCGCGCGCGCATCGTACTGATGCGCAAATGTCAGAATGGGCAATGGCGGTTGTCACCAATTTACTGAGCTTTGATTACCGCGAAGCGCAAGGGCATATTAACAAATATCAGGTCTTATTTGACCGCCCCGCTTTACATCAATACATTGAATCTATTAACAAATCTGACATTGTACGCGCCATGAAACAAAATGGCTGGATCAGTGTTGCTATGTTTGAAGACATGCCTTTGGTTCAGAATAAAGCTAATTTTCAAGGCTCATATCGATGGACGTTTGACTTCCCCGTCAGTGTTACATTCCGTGACACAAGAAGAAACGCCCCTAAAGATGCGAGCCTTCGTACAATCGTTATGAACATCAAAATGCGTGCCGCGCGCGTCAGCCCTGAAAAAGGCCTTGATGGCGTTGTGCTTGAATCATGGGCGATGGAGCGCATTAAATAAATAGACTAAAGAATTCGCACTTAATTCACACTGAGCAAAAAAATACCCCTTAGAAGCGAAGCTTCATAAGGGGTTTTTAGTTTCAGGGAGTATGCACATAAACGTTAAGGAGAACAAATCCAACGCTTAAGTAATTCTGTTAGGGGCGAAAAGCGGGAAATGCGATTACATTATCCGTTTGCCCGATTGTCTGAGTATTAGACGCGGCCTTTTGAGCTGTGAGCTTACCCGTAAATTTATTTGTCAGGGTTTCCTCTGCATTATAAATGCTTTCAATCTCATCAAAACTTGGCAATGCGGCGCTAACATTTTTCATTTTATCAAACTCACTAAGAAGAGCCTCTGAAATAAGCTGATGCGCATTAGACTGAATTTGGAAAACGCGTAATAATTGCTTGCTGGTTTCATCAATAGCAGAAGAAGACTGCACAATAACGATCATCTCGTTTAAGGCCTCTAAATCTTCAGGTAAGGTAGACAGCAAGTCATAAACCAAGTCATTATCAACTTCGCCATCAATATTATCGGCATTTTTAAGCCAGAGCGGGGCATATTCTGCGACATATTGGCGCGCTTGTAGCGTTAACGTCCCCATTAAAGGTGTTTTACGAATACCGTGATAATAACCAAGCTCAGCGATGCTGACTGCCATAGCGAGAAAAGCCGTGTCGGGTTCCATATCGGACAAAATTTGGTGCAGAGCAAGACTTTCATCTTCTTCTAACGTGCGTCCTTCCATCAAAATTTCTGATACTGCGACAGGGGCAACAAGCTTCGCCATCAGCAGCGCTGTTTGTTGATCTGTTAACCGTTCGACTGATTTTATTTGTCTCATTATTTCTAACCCTAATTATTTTTCACTAACCCAAAAGTGTTTTTCTTCGTTAGAACCAGTTTTAGCGTAAAAAAGTTAGCAACAGATTAACAAGGGCGAGATAATGTAAAAAACGTATCATTGACATAAAACAAAGATTTCGCTATGACATAATATAAAAATATAAGGGGGGGGGGAACAATATGCATAACCAAGCAGAGTCTTTAGCTGATCTAACTTCCGTGGGCGATATAAAGCTTATGGGGTATTTACCCTTAGATACGATTAAACAGCGCGGTGGTGACGTTGGCGCGCTGCGCGAAACACTCATCAATAAGGGGTTACAGACATTTATTCTAACTGAGGAACTCTGCCCCGTAACATCAGGGGCATTATGCGCCTTTAATCAAGCCGCTTTACAAAAATATTTAAACTGGCCAGACCATCAAACCATTTTAAAGACCCATAACTGGCCCAAAAATGCGGATGAATTTGCGCGGGCAACGCTGGTGCATACAGCGCCACCGGGCAAGCTCTATGATTTGATAGCTTTGTGTTACTTCGATAAGCGCCCACAATACAGAGACTATTGCGCCATGCCAGGCGGCCCATATCCGTGGCCTAAATTATAAGTACTTTATAACGCCTTACTTATATAAGTGTAGTAGTGAGTATAAAAGCCGTTATATATAGCGCTCAGCCCAGCTCGCGATTAATCGTCCCGCATATTCAGCGTCTTCTTTACGGCTTAATAAATGATCAGCATCATCTAAAGACACATAGCTTTTTGGATGCTGCGCCCACGAGAATAACTGCCCTGCGCTTTCAATGCCGACCGTTCTATCAAGCGGCGCATGCATAACCAATAAAGCTTTTTTAAGGGTTTTAACGGCATTTTCTAATTTGATGGACCCGATATCGTCAAGAAATTGTTTTTTGATTGTGAAAGGCCGCCCGACCAGACAAACATCCGCCTCGCCTTCGCGCATAATCGTTTCTATATCTTTTTTAAAATTATGGGCGACATGGCCGACATCGGCGGGGGATCCGATTGTGACAACGGCTTTGGCTTCACTTATATATTGTGCCGCCGCCAGCACCGCTGAGCCACCAAGCGAATGGCCAATTAACAAAGCAGGGGCTTGTAAATGCTCACGCATATAGTCAGCCGCCGAAATTAAATCCGCAACATTCGACGTAAAATTGGTGTTTGAAAAATCCCCCTCACTCGCACCAAGCCCTGTAAAATCAAAACGCAGCACCGCAATGCCATGCTCTTTAAGCGTTTTTGCGATTCGCCCCGCAGCAAAGACATCTTTAGAGCACGTAAAGCAATGAGCAAATAAAGCATAGGCTTTTATTGCTCCATCAGGTTTATCAAGGCGCGCGGCGAGCTTTTCTTGCGCGCTGCTTAGGAAGGTAATTTTATGCATGTTCATCCTTGTTGAGTGTTTGCTTTAAAGCTTCTTAATTATATGCGCTTACCAATATAGGTCTATAAAGACTTATATCCATAGCAAAGCCAAACAAGGGTATAAATCTATGGCATGAAGTTAGGGAAGCTGTCTTTTGTGACTTTCTCAACAATAAGCATAAATTCACTTTCTGTGCCCCCAGCGCTTAGAAAATCTTGTGATAAGCTCTTTATTTTTTCTATCGTAGTGTCCACTTCATTTAAGAAAACCGTATCGGTCTCAAGGCCTTTATCATTTTTCATACGGTTGGCTTGATAGGCAAGTTCGTTAAATTGCTCAGCGAGCTTAGGCTCGTAAGTATCAACAAGCGCTTTATCTATATCGTTAAAATCCTGTGCGTGTCCCATTATATGTATTCCCTGTTTTATAGCTTATTTTTTAATAATAATATACAAGAGCGCGCTTTACGCAACCCAAACCAACAAAAAATCCTTTATAATCAACCGTAGACGCTGAGCTATTATGCTGTTTTTATATTTTTATTGTCTTTGCACTCAATCACAAGTATAAATTATGCACTAATTACAAGAGAATGCTGAATAATGGTTGCTGAAGTCAAAACCGTTGCTTTTCAAGGCCTAGATGTTCTTGATATTGAAGTACAAGTACAGATAGCCTCGGGATTGCCTGCCTTTACGATTGTTGGCCTACCCGATAAAGCTGTGGCGGAAAGCAAAGAGCGTGTGCGCGCAGCCCTACATGCGCTTGGCTTATCATTACCAGCCAAACGCTTAACCGTGAATTTAGCGCCTGCCGATGTCGCTAAAGAAGGCTCGCATTATGATTTACCGATTGCCCTCGGCCTGCTCGCGGCGATGGAGATTATTCCCAAAGAAGAATTATTCACCTATGCGGCGCTTGGCGAATTATCTCTTGATGGGCGTTTGCGCGCGGTCTCTGGCGTTCTGCCCGCTGCTATGCATATTAATGCTCAAGACCTAGGGCTGATTTGCCCTAAAGGCTGCGCTGCCGAAGCGCGATGGGCGGGGGATGTTGAAATCATCACCGCTGACAGTCTGTTGCAACTCATTAATCATTTCAAAGGCACGCAGCTTATCGCTGATTATCAGGCCGATCCCGCATTAGCCGCGCAAGAAGCCGACGAAGCACAGAGCGGTAATAAGCACGCACAAATTCCAGATATGGCACAAATTAAAGGACAAGAAAACGCCAAACGGGCTTTGGAGATTGCCGCGGCAGGCGGCCATAATATTTTGATGGTTGGGCCGCCCGGATCAGGGAAATCAATGATGGCTTCTGCCTTGCCGGGCATATTGCCTGATTTATCACCACGTGAATCTTTAGAAGTTTCCATGATCCATTCTTTAGTCGGGGCTTTGCCCGCGGGTGGCATTATGCGTCGCCGCCCTTATCGTGACCCGCATCATTCAGCCTCGCTGCCTGCGTTAATAGGCGGCGGTCATAAAGTCCGGCCAGGAGAAATATCGCTCGCGCATCATGGGGTTTTGTTTCTCGATGAATTACCAGAATTTCAACGCGCGGCTTTAGAATCTTTGCGTCAGCCCTTGGAAACAGGCGAAACCTTGGTCGCCCGCGCCAATATGCACGCTACCTTCCCCGCGGAATTTCAGTTAATCGCCGCTATGAACCCATGTCGCTGTGGCTATATGGGCGATGCAGAGCGTGAATGTGCGCGCGTGCCGCGCTGCGGGCAAGATTATCAAAGCAAAATATCAGGGCCGTTTTTAGATCGGATTGATTTGCAAATTGATGTGCCGGCTGTATCGCTCGCAGATATTACCTCGGCGCGTCAGTCTGAATCATCAAGCGAGATAAGAGCGCGGGTTGTCTCTGCCCGCCACTTGCAAGATAGCCGCGCGAATGGTCAAGGTGGAGAAGTAGAAAAAACACTCAATGCGCGCTTAACACCCAAACAGATGGAGCGTTTTTGCTGTCTTGCCCCAGACGCACAGGCTTTACTTAGCCAATTTGCGGAAAAAATAAAAATGTCCGCGCGCGCTTATTATCGCCTGTTACGCGTTGCTCGCACCATTGCTGATTTAGAAGCCCATGGCGAAAATAGTTTATTAAAGCACCATATAGCCGAAGCGATATCCTATCGCCGTAACTTCTAAACCTTAGCGTATCAGCAGCATTAATCAGTATTTTTACGCCAAATTAAAGCCGATAGCCCCCTCTATACCGTTAATATCATTTGCAAATTATGCATAATTAGCATATAATTTTTATGTATATACGGGGTTTTCATATTTTATTAATGTTTTTCACATAGGATATAAAAACAACATATCTTGATTATATTGATTTAGCCGTTTACTACGCAGATCCATCAAGATGATAATTTTAGGAGATAGACGTGAGTTATAGTGACTTCCCATCAGCGCCAAACCTTAAGGCACAAGCCGGTCAATTTTTTGATACGACAAAGTCAAGCGCGGGTGTTAACGTCCAGCAAGAACTTAAAGGTTCCGCATCTGTTGCTTCGGGCAGCAAGCAAGATATGGCCCGCATGAATGAAGCAGCCGACCAAATGAAACAACGCGCACAAGCCAATGGTGGAGAAGCCTCTATCGGTACAGGCCGCGCGGCTACTGGTATGGTTATGCAAGAAGGCTTGTCTTATGGCGCCGTCTTTGTCGCGGGCATGATCAACCCTGCTTTGGGTGTAGGCGTGGCTGTTATGGCCGGCATGAATACAGCCAAAACACTACAAGCCAGCATGAACAAAAATTCAAGCTTTACCGCACCTGAAGATATCGGTAAAGGCAGCAAAGCAGATGCTAAGGCTTCTGCTAATGATGACATATCGTATAAATCAAGCGGTGGTAGCGAGACCTCTTTGCAGTCGGTCGCACAAAACTCATTCCAAGATGGCGCAATGATGCCTTCTATGATGCCTACTTATGAAGAAGATAAACCACAATATGCAGATGGTTATTTTGCCAGCGCTGCTGAGTATGACAAGATGTACGATGGTATGATTTCTGACGGCAGCTCACCTGAAGATATTTACACCATGGCTATGAATCTAGAAGACAATCCTGATTACCAAGCCTTGCAGCGCCAAATACATCAACATGATGTCTTACGTCCGCAAAATTTGCATGCTGTCGCCGCAAACAGCCCATCAATGGGCATGTCTTAAGGATAGTTAGATACCTTATAAGTTAGGTGCACCTTGTCTCTTTGCTGAGATAAGGTGAAGTGATGCTAGAAATCTCCAAATTAAAACAATTTATCATTTTTTATTAGATCTATACGGTGTATAATTTATCAGACTTCGTGTCGCCAATATAATTATTAGGTATGTGGGTTTTTAAATTATGGAATATAATGACGATGTAGAAATAGCTCATGGCTATGCTTTAAAAGTGCTTGCGCGATTAAAAAAGCTCGGCATTCCAATGTCCCCTGAAAATTTTGAGTTATGGTACGTTTATTATGCGCGCCAAAACACCGAAGTCGTCAATGCGATTGATGAGCGCATAAAAGCCGGTGAAGACTTATCACAGATTTTTTGTTACGAAACACATAAAGCCCATTTAAAAGATAACATCAATGATGAGCTTGTCCGCGAAGCTGGCAATAAAATCACCAAAACGATAAGCCAAGTCTCTGGCATGGTGCGTGATGTAAAAGTCACAACGCAGCAATATGGCGAGAGCTTAAATGGTGCCAACGTGTCTTTGACAGGCACAGAAGATGTTGAAGAATTAAAAGAAATATTAGCCAATGTAACGCGCGACACGCAACGCATGATCGAGCAAAACCAGCAGCTTGAACAAGAGCTTGACCAATCAAGCACTGACATGCAAGACCTGCAGCGTGACTTGGAATCCATCCGCAAAGAAGCGATGACAGACGGCCTTACAGGGCTCTCTAACCGTAAAAGCTTCGATACGATGATCGATTATGTGCATCGTAAATGCGATGAAGAAGATCAGATATTCACCTTGATGATGATTGATATTGATCACTTTAAAAACTTTAATGATACTTATGGCCACCAAGTAGGAGATCAGGTTTTGCGCCTTGTCGCCAAAACCCTCACTGATGGCATTAAAGGTAAGGATTTTGCCGCGCGTTATGGTGGTGAAGAATTTTCAATTATCCTGCCCGAATCCAACACAATAGCTGGAGAGGTTGTCGGTAACGCGCTGCGCAAAGCCGTCGAAAATAAAGAAGTTATAAACCGCAGCACGGGAGAAACGCTGGGGCGCATTACCATGTCTGTTGGCGTCGCACAATATAAGGGCGATGAAACCGTCGAAGAGCTGATAGAACGCGCCGATAAGGCGCTTTACCAAGCGAAAGATACAGGGCGTAATAAAGTTGTAATCGCCAAGTAAATATTTGTAAAAATGAAAGGCGTGACAGTTATTTATCTGTGCGCTATACTAACATCAAATCCCGTCAATTCTGAGGGGTATTTTGAGACCAAATTAAAGACTTTTTCATCGATTACAGGCTATAAAAATGCGCATATTATCTATAATTCTTATCGCCGCTGTCGTTCTTGGCGCAGGGTATTTCTATTTAAACATAACAAGTTATGAGCCCTCAACCGGTACTGAAATACAGGCGCTACCGGAACAAAAAATCGATGACCTTGTCGCAGCCAATAAAGCCCGCACAGAACAGCCTGGTGACGCCGTCGTCGTACAAGATAGCGCAGAAATAGCTAACGCGCGCGCCATAGCCACAGCTGCTTTTGAAACCTATAACACCTACCAACGCGACTTGCCAAAGCAAGCCCGCGAAAGCATGGTTTTACTCATGCGTTTAATGTCTAAAAATCGCCTACCGACACATTTTGTTAGCGTGAACCAATCAGGCTACGAACAAGAGGAACTGGTTTTCGAACCCCTCTCACTTGACCCTTTCAACGCGGTGAACTTGCGCCTTACACAAGGTCGCGCTATGTGTGATGACGTCGAGGGTAGCTCACAAGATCAAATAACCAAACGTTACACAGCTGAGCGCGATGAGTCAGGAAGACTGCGCTACCAATGCGTAGATCAAAGCTGCCCGAAGCATGAGTATTACGACATTATGGTGGGCGACATGCTCGCTAATAAATTTCTATGTGACCCTAAATTAAAGCCCCTTTCTGGCGACAAAATCTATCTTGGCGGCCCTGGTGATGACGTGATAAGACACACTATGGGCAACGTCATCGTTGATGGCGGGACAGGTAACGATTCTCTAACGCTTGGCCCCGGCCGTAAAATCATGATCTTCTCGCAAGCATGGGGTCAGGATCACATCACAATTGATTGCACTGGCGCGGAAATTGAAAAAAGCAAATTACCAGCCTTTGCAATTCCATGGAATTATGATTTCTCAAACTTCCTTGTCTTTGGTCAAGGCATTCAGCCTGAAGACCTTAAGTTTAATGGCTTAGAAATCGAACATGTGAGCTCTGGCGACAAAATCACCTTTAGTGATTACTGCTTTAATATTGTTTTCGCTGAAGACTTCCAAAGCGGCGGCGGCGTTCCTGCTAAAATAGACTAAGCATAACCAGATTAATCTGTATGGTGGCGAAATATTAAAGCGCGCCACCTTGCCATAGCGCATAAAACAATTTATTTTTGAGCGCATGCATGCACAATCCCAAACATATTCATATTTAGATGGCCTTAACCCAGTTCAGCGTGAAGCTGTCTCTGCTGTTGACGGCGCTGTTCTTGTCCTTGCGGGCGCAGGCACAGGGAAAACCCGCGTATTAACAACGCGCCTAGCCTATATCCTTGATAGTGGCGTTGCCTTCCCTGGTGAGATACTCGCCGTCACCTTTACCAATAAAGCCGCCCAAGAAATGCGCGAGCGCGTATCCATCATGCTTGGCGGCGTAGCCGTAGATGGTTGGTGGCTTGGAACCTTTCATGCGCTAAATGCGCGGATGCTTAGACGTCACGCGGATATCGTTGGGTTATCAAGCAACTTCTCTATCATTGATCAAGATGATCAAATCCGCTTGATTAAACAATTAATGATGACCCAGAATATTGATATTAAAAAATGGGTTCCTAAAGCCGCTTGCGCGATTATTGGCCGCTGGAAAGACCAAGCCCTAACGCCCGATCAAGTCTCCGTTGGTGATGCGGCTGAGTTTGCTGATGGTCGGCTTATTCAAATTTACCGCCAATATCAAAAACGCTTGATTGAAATAAACGCCTGTGATTTTGGCGATTTAATCCTGCATATGATTACCATCTTTAAAGATTCCGCCCATAATGATGTATTGGCCGAATATAATCGTCAATTCCGCTATATCATGGTTGATGAATATCAAGATACAAATGTCGCGCAATATTTATGGCTGCGTTTATTGGCGCAGGGCAATACAAATATTTGCTGCGTTGGTGATGATGATCAATCTATCTATGGCTGGCGCGGCGCTGAAGTTGGCAATATTTTAAAATTCGGGCAAGACTTCCCCGGCGCAAAGATTGTTCGGCTTGAACAAAATTATCGCTCAACAGGGCATATATTGGCGGCAGCGTCTGCTGTTATCGACAACAACCAAAACCGCCTTGGTAAAACCCTCTGGAGCGAGGGTGGCTCTGGCGAAAAAGTTGTGGCTTGCGGTTTATGGGATGGCTATGCCGAAGCGCGTTGGGTCGGTGAGAAAATTGAAGACTTGCAGCGTAAGGGTGACGCCCTTAACACCATGGCTATTTTGGTGCGTACAGGGTTTCAAATGCGTAATTTTGAAGAACGCCTAATCGCACTTGGCATTAATTATCGCGTTATTGGCGGTCCACGTTTTTATGAGCGCGCAGAGATACGTGACGCTTTGGCCTATTTGCGCGTAACCGCACAGCCTAACGACGACTTAGCGCTTGAGCGCATTATCAACGCCCCGAAACGCGGTATTGGTAAAGCAACGATTGAAATGCTCTATACCCATGCACGCGGCGTGGGGATCAGCCTATTTCAAGCCATTACAGATTTATGCGAAAGCGATGAATTACGCCCTAAAGTAAAAACCACTTTATATGAGCTTATCGGTAAGTTTTCAACATGGCGTGACCTAATTCCAAGCACATCGCACCATGAGCTCTGCGCCATGATTTTGGAAGAGTCAGGCTATAATGCGATGCTAAAAGCCGACAAAACGCCTGAAGCGCCCGGTCGCCTAGAAAACCTTAAAGAGCTTGTCGCTGGGATGGAAGAATATGACAGTCTTGAAGAGTTTTTAGAACATGTTGCCCTTGTTCTTGAAAATCGTGAAAAAGGTAATGGCAGTGATGCTGTCACTTTGATTACGCTGCATGGCGCGAAAGGCCTTGAATATAATAATGTCTTTTTACCGGGGTGGGAAGAAGGCTTGTTTCCTTCTCAGCGCTCAATGGATGAAACGGGATTAAAAGGCCTGGAAGAAGAACGCCGCTTGGCCTATGTCGGTCTAACCCGCGCGCGCCAACGTGCCTTTATTTCTTACGTTGCGAACCGCCACATGTATGGCCGGACAGTCAACTCAATCCCCTCACGTTTTGTCAGTGAACTGCCCGAAGACAGCACGACCAGTGAATCTGATATGGGTTTTGGTAAGCCACAGCGCAGTTCACATTGGGATAGCTCAGGCGAAGGTTCTAGCTATAGCGCCTCAACAAGCAGCAGTTATGGCGGCAATGTTTATGCGCGTCGCCGTAGCGCCACCAATAGCGCCCCAACCCAGAGCGGCTTAGCCGCCGCCCGTAAAGCGAACCTGCCCTCTTATCAACGCGGGCAAAGGGTTGTGCATCGAAGCTTTGGTGAAGGCGAAATCATATATATTGACGGTCAAAAACTTGATATATTATTTGATGATGGTCAGACGAAACGTGTTATGGCCAGTTTTATTGAGACTATTGATATTGGGTAATTAGAACCAACCAACAAAAGAAGATAAGCTATGAAACAGCAAAAAATCGCAACTATTTTTGGCGCCACTGGATTTATTGGACGATATATCACCCAAGAGCTCGCCGCGCAGGGTTATATAATCCGTGCTGCTAGCCGCACTCCCAATAAAGCTTATTTCTTAAAACCCTATGGTCAAATTGGCCAAATCGTTCCCTTTTCTTGCGATGACAGTAAAGCCAGCATTGAAAATGCCGTAACGGGCGCAGATCTTGTTGTGAATTGCGTCGGTATTTTATTCGAAAAGAAAAAAGGTGCATTCACCAAAGCCCATTGCGATCTCCCTGAGTTAATCGCAAAGTCATGCGCAAAAAAAGATATAAAACGTTTGGTACATATTTCTGCTTTGGCTTGTGACATTGGCACATCCAAATATGCGAAAAGCAAACTCGCCGGTGAGGTCAAACTACACAAAGCATTCCCTGACGCTGTTATTTTACGCCCAAGCGTCGTTTTTGGCGCTGAGGATCAATTCTTTAATATGTTCGCACGACTTGGGCGCGCCTTACCTGTTTTACCTTTAATTGGCGGCGGTAATACCAAGTTTCAACCAGTTAGCGTTATTGATATTGCCCGCGTCGTTCGCTGTATTGCGCGCGCGAACGTCAATGATTTCTCTCACTATTCCGGTAAAATTTTCGAACTTGGCGGGCCTGATGTCGTCTCCTTCAAAGACATATACGCATTGCTTAAACGTCATGCGAATATTAACTTTATCGCCGTAACGCTACCTTGGGGTATCGCCAAAGCGCAAGCGAGCATATTAAGCCTTATGCCCAAGCCGTTATTAACAACCGACCAAGTTGAAGCGCTTAAAACCGATAATGTCGTGAGTGCTCAGGCTAATGGCTTTCAACAGTTTAATATTACGCCCGCTTCTATGGATGCGATACTGCCTAATTATTTAGGGCAATATGCTTATAAGCCACAAAAGCAAGAAGCGGCTTAACCTCAGCTCACCTTGATAAACTTAGATCCATAGGGTTGAGTATCGCTGAAAACGATCCATATAAGAATCGATATAGCGTCAAGCATTGACCCCCTTGGGAATATGCGTTAAGTCATCTAAAGCGCGTTTTACTAACCTATAAGAAGAAAAACAAATGCACATGATACGTTTCACCTTTAAACTTTACAGCTTACTCGCCTTAACAGCCTGCCTATTGATTGCGTCCTCTGCTGCGCAAGCCAATCAAAGCACGGGCATTGCTGCCGTTGTGAATGACGAAGCGATTTCTTTTAATGAGCTTAGCGCTCGTTTGAAACTTGTCATGGAATCCTCAGGCATTGAAGACAAGCCTGAAACACGCCAACGCTTAGCTTTGCAAATTATTGGTGTACTCGTTGATGAAGCGATCAGACTGCAAGAAGCCAATAATTTGAAACTTGAGGTTTCTGACGACGAAATAAACCAAGGCATCGGCGCTTTAGCCGCGCAAAACAACATGCAGCCTGAACAGCTTTTAGAAATGTTCAAAGCGCGCGGCATTAAGATATCCACCTTGCAAAAACAAGTTAAGTCACAAATTGCTTGGACAAAAGTGGTTGGCCGCAAAGTCCGTCCACTGGTTGATGTAACGGAACGTGATGTGGAAGGCGAGCTGGGTCGCATGCGCGATTCAATCGGCAAGACACAATTCCTCGTTTCTGAAATTTTTCTACCTGTTGAGAAACAAGAAGAAGACAAAGACACACGCAAAACGGCCTTACGCATAAAACAAGAAGCAGCCTCTGACCCGAATAAATTCCCCAAATTGGCCAGTCAGTTCTCACGCGCGGCAGGCGCAGCCAAAGGCGGCGATATTGGTTGGATACAACAAGGTCAATTGCAAGACGCTATGAATGCCGCTTTAATGAACCTAAAATCCGGCGAAATCAGTCAGCCTGTACGCTCTTTAACGGGCTATCATATTTATTTCATGCGCAATAAAAAAGTCTTTGCTGAAAGCGACATTCCAACAGCAGATCAAGTCTTAGAGCGCCTAGGCTTAAAGCGTTTAGAGCGCTTACAATACCAGTATTTCATGGACTTAAAAGCCGCATCCTTTGTTGATATTCGTCTATGAGTGATTTAAAAGAAGTCATCCAAGCGCAACCCCCTCTTCGTGAGGTTATTGAAGCCTCTGGCCTGCGTGCCACCAAAGCGCTCGGACAGAATTTCCTTCTTGATCAAAACATCACAGATAAAATTATTCGCCACGCCCATGATGTATCGGGCAAGCAAAGCGGTGACCTATCAGGTTATCTTGTTTTTGAAATTGGTCCTGGCCCTGGCGGTCTGACACGCAGCATTTTAAAAGCAAACCCTGAAAAACTGATCGCGATTGAGTTTGATCAGCGCGCAATTGATGCGCTACAGCCTTTAAAATTAGCCGTTGGCGGTCGCCTTGAATTGCTGCATGGTGACGCGACGAAAATAGATTTAAAAGCCTTAAACCCTGATGGCCTGCCGGTTAAAATTATCGCCAATTTACCGTATAATGTCGCAACCCCTTTATTGGTTGGCTGGCTGCATGATATGTATCAGCATAATGCTTATGATGAAATGCTGCTCATGTTTCAAAAAGAAGTCGCGCAGCGTATTTGCGCAAAATGCGGCGATAAGCATTATGGCCGATTAGGCGTGTTATCGCAGTGGATTACCCGCTGCAAAATCGCCTTTGATTTACCGCCACAAGCCTTTACTCCGCCGCCAAAAGTCAAATCTGCCGTGGTTGGTTTCCGTCCCATAGACGTAGAAAAAGCGGATTTTAAGAGTTTTGAAAAACTCACAGCCGCCGCCTTTGGCCAACGCCGCAAAATGATTCGTCAAAGCTTAAAGCAATATATTGACTGCGTAGATGAGATCGGATTAGATTCAACATTACGCGCAGAAAACTTAAGCGTTGCTGATTTTATAAAGCTCGCACAAGCCCTCACTTAACGACCAAATATTTTGTCCAATTTAAATCTAAGCGCCACGGAGTTATAATGTTTTTTACTGATGATAAGAGTAAAGAAATGGAACCACCAAAAGATAAGCTATACTGGCAAGCGCTGCTGCGTGGTCAAATTTTGAGTACGACCACCCATAAACTGGTCAACTATATTACTTTAGCTGATCAAAAAGCCCAGATGATGATTATCATTAACTCAATTCTGATCCCCGTTATCCTGCCGTGGCTATCTAAGCCTATTTATGTCTGGCCTGCGGCTATAGCGATTGTCACCTCTCTTTTGGCGATGCTCTGTTCAATTTTATGCATTTACCCCAAAAGACGCCGCGGTATGAAGCCCGATGGCTCCTATAATTTACTGCATTTTTCTGATATTGGCCGGATGAAAGAAGCTGAATATTTAGAGCTCTTCAATCCCATATATAACGATATGGAACGGCTTTCTGAGGTCGCGGTTAAAGACATACATGATGTTTCGCGTCGGATAATTATTCCGAAGTTTTATTGGCTGACATTGGGGTATAAATGTTTCTTTATCGGGAATGTTGTTGCGATTGCATCCGCGGCTTATAAAATATTAACGGCCCATCCGTTAGGATGAGCCGTTAAATGAATTCATATAAATACGATCGATTAACCGTTAAATCTTGGGTTATTCGGATGAACCTTATTAGGTGTCGTATTTTCTGCTTTGTTAGCCGCATCAATGCAATGATTCCTAACAGCTGCCCAACGGCCGCCGTCTAGAACTTTTTCTTGTCCTGCAAATGAATTGGAAGTGCTCGGTGTGGATGCTTGCTTGAACATACCTTCAAAATCTGAAGGGCCCTCAAAGCTTTTGTCTACGTTAGTTGTCATGCCTTAGTCTCCTGTTTGTTGGCGGTCGGTTAACGGTAGTGTGTCGTTTCTATATGAAAACTGTTATATTGTCAAGCCTTACTTTAGATTTTTATAATTTAAAGCGGTTTTTCACATGCTCTTTCAGATAATACGGTGAATATGGTGTAAAAGCGATTGACTTTTAGTTGCGTCTCGCTTATTTCAGATAACTGGTTATACTCGTGTAGTATTCTACGCTTGTTGTAGTTTTCAACTTGTTTATTTAAGATCAAGATAGGTAAGAAGCAAAATGTCTAAGGAAAAGTTCGAAAGAAATAAACCACATGTAAATGTT